>JAABUT010000147.1_pt1 | contig 127532 bp, 120 predicted proteins | sample 5559281 | NCBI WGS metagenome assembly JAABUT01 (sample SAMN10711880, study PRJNA513359) | rock metagenome | isolation source: Antarctica rocks | place: Antarctica: Victoria Land, Ricker Hills nord | collected 2016-01-04 | reverse complement strand
ACAGCAAAAGCATGATTCTCGCTGAAATCAATTATCACATCTATGATAAGAAACTGCTAGTCATTATTCGATGCTTCGAACACTGACGACTCGAGCTGAAATGCATTGAACTACTCATTCAGATGTTCATTGATCATCAGACTTTGAAGATCTTCATGAAAAACAAACAGTTGAGTCGACGACAAGTCAACTATCTGAACATTCTATCGAAGTTCAACTTTCAAATCATCTTTAGATCAGGCAAAATAAACACTAAAGTCGATGCTTTAATCAGAATGCTTCTAGCGAACGTCTCTGAATCAGCTCAGCGTCTTGAAGATCGTTTTCAGACTATTCTGATTCTTGATAGAGTTGATGTTCTATCTGTTGAATCGAAAGCAAATCTCTATCAATGAGTATGTATGATCAATCAAACAGATGAGCTCTGCAGTGAATATAAACAAGCTATGAATGAGAACAAACTCAAATTTCATATCACTAAACTGAAGAACTGCGAAATCATTGACGACGTTCTATTTAGAAAAGATCTACTGTGAATCTCTGAGAACATGCACACGAAATTACTACAAGAAGTGCATGATCAATCTTCAATCTCTCATCTCGACAATAAACAAATCATCAATCTAGTTCAGCATTTTTACTATTGATCAGATCATCGAGCTACTATTCGATGATACATTCAAAACTGTCATGCTTGTCAGCGAAGCAAAGTCTCTAGAGATAACATCAATGAACTTCATCATTCTCTTTCGATTTCACAGAAACGCTGAAAAGATATAGCTATGAACTTCATCACTGAATTATCTCTGTCAGAAGACTATAACGTCATTTGCACAATCATATGTCATCTCATCAAAGAACGTCACTATGTTTTCTGTCATTGAGAAGACAATGACATCTCAGTCGAAGAAACGATTTGAGTCATGCTATGAAACGTCTATCGACTGCATGATCTACTCAGTTCTATTGTTTCGAACAGAGACTTTCAATTCATATCAACTATGTGAAAAAGTCTTTGCAAGCGACTGAGAATCACAGCTAGTCTATTCACAGTCTATCATTCTGAGATCAACAATCAATCGAAACGAGTCAATCAGAACGTCGAACGCGAACTTAGAATCTACTGCAATTACATGCAGAACGACTGAGTCAAATGAATATCTATGATGAAATTTAGCGACAATTTCAATATCTTCTCGATCACTTCAATGATTCTTTTCTACTTCAATAAAGAATTTCACTCTCGAATGAGTTTCGATTCAGATACGACTGACTATGAAACAACTCGTGAACGACTTGAAGCTAGAAAAGCAGACGATATTGTCATTCAAATGAAAGAGCTACTGAGCTTCGATCGTCAACAATTGAAAAAGACGAAGCTGATCATCAAAGTTCAGATCAATAAACATAGACGAGACGTCACATATGAAGTAAATAACTGAGTTTGACTATCTTTCAGAAACGTCAAGACAACGAGACTCTGCAAAGATTTGAAAGACAAACAGCTAGATCTCTATCAAATTACTGCTAAAATAGATATCTTCTATCATCTTCATTTATCAGTCAGCATGAAGCATCTGCATTCGATATTCAGCTCAAAGCTACTACGATCGTATTCAGAAGATCTTCTATCAGAACAACATTCAGAATCACTCAGATCAATCACTATTGAAGACGATGAACACTGAAAGATAGATGATATATTGAACTTCAGACGCTATCGAGATCGAATACAGTACAAAGTCAAATGAAAAGATCTAGATAGAAACGACGAATGATACTATGTCGATAAAGAAAAATTCGATGACTCAGAGAAAGTTTTGAACGAATTTCATAAGCTATATTCAAGCAAATCGCGCTAAATATCGAAATAACTATCAACAAAAGTGAGCAAAGAAACTACATTCATGCAAACATGAATTTTCGAAGAAAAAGATAATGTTACGAGCGTATCAAGACTGATTAGAGCTAGTCAACAATCTAGTCGAGATCTGACCTAGATCTGACTCAGATTTGACTCAGATATGACTCAACACTCTTTTTCTTTCTCAACATCTTGTTCATCTACATCATTTTCTTTTCATGTTACAAACACATTTCTTTCAAGTCTAGCGCAGTCTCTGAACATTACATAAATAGAAGTTATTGTATCAATCTTCTTCTGTATTCTTAATATTCAGTTATAGCTATTTCTAAAGATCAAGCACTATCAATTCTGATCTTCATTGATTGTATCATCTAGGCACGATTCTGACAGTTAAGCACAAACATTGAGTGAACAGCACAAGATAAATGTTATGAGTCTGCATAAAGCGAATCATATGAGTGTATTCTAACTAGAAGTTCAAAGCTGAAGAAGAAAGAAGATGCAACACGTCGTGAGTTTTACTCACGAAGACACGCTAGATCGCTAGCGTGTCAACATCAGTTTTATACTAGTTTATGATAGTCTGACATGATCTATGTTAGATTAATTCGAAGTGCACGATTGCAACATTATCTTCTCTCTTCATCTAGCAATGTTCTCATTGCTGCAGTTCGATCAATCTTTCTTAAGTTGATTTCTATCTTAACTTGTTTGAATATTGTTCATGAAAGTCATTTATGATCTTCGAGCATTCTTCGAATTCACTTTCATCGACGTTGTATCAATGCAGATTGACGTTGTATTCTTTTCAATTGACACGATATTGTAGTCGTTTATCTCGTTCGTAGTGTCTGAAGTTCAGTATGTTCTTCATCATTCATTCATCTTCGTCGTCGATCACTATAGAGTCAGGCGATTCATTTCGTTGTTCATTCAGAGAGTTTTTTGAATCTAGTTGCAGCAGATTTGATGCAAACTTCGAATGTATCTTCATAGTCGATGATAGTTTCAGTTGATACATATGTTCGATCTCGATCAGAATCTTGAAGAGTTCTAGCATCTTATCATCTAGCTTCTTTGATGATCGTGAGATTGTTATGTTTCTAGAATTCAGAAACATCATGTCATCTATCTTGTAGATCATTTTCTTTCGATGCTTATCAATCTGTTTCTTCATTGTGATTCTGACTCTTGTCAAGACTTGTTTGATCAATGCTAGTGATCATTTCATGTGTTTGAATATATTCTTTGCTTTGCCTGCTTCAATTCTAGCTCGAGTGATCTCATATTCGATTGAGTTCGAATCGAAGCTCATATGAGAGTGAAAGTTCTTATTAAGAAAGAACGTCGACTGTTCAATTGATGACGAAATAGCATTGTTATCGATGAATTCGATCATGAATAATCAGATGAATCAATCATCTTGCATATATGAGCAGTAGCTTCGTAAATATCATTTTACATTCTGATTCGCTCTTTCTGTTTGATCATCGATCTGCAAATGATAGTCTGTGAATAGTTTTATCTTGATGTCGAGTCTCAGACATAGAGACTTTCAGACAATCGATATGAATTGTGAATCACAATCGAACATTATTGATCTGAGTAGTTCATGAGTTCTGAAGATTCATATCAACAGTAGCTTGACTGTTTGTTCTGCAAAGATTTCTTCGTCATCTGATCAACACGATATATAATGTCGTTTCTTAGACAATCGATCTATGACTGTCAGAATCACGTTGTTTTCATCACTTTCTGATAGATCGATAATGAAGTCTAATGATATGTTCTGTCATTGCTGCTCTGATATGAGCAATGACTTCAGCAGTTTATTGATTCGATCTCTCGATGCTTTTGATCTACGACAAACGTAACAGTTTTGAATGTAGCGCTTGATCGTCATTCTCATCTTTGATCAGCAATATGATCGTCTCAGCAAGTTCAACGTTCGATTCATGTCAGAATGATTACTGATCGAAAGATTATGTGCTTTTCTTATCAATCGAGTGATTATTGACTGAGAATCTCATAGTCTATCATCTTTTCAGAGTACTTCATCAAGTACTTTGCAATTGTCTAGATCAATATCTTGACAAGTTCTTCTGTTCTGTTTCATGACTATTCGAATATCAAAGCACAGTTGATTCGTTCAATTTTCAACTATAATTTGATTCTTGTTAGAATCATGCTTAGAGCAAGTCATAGAAATACAGGTAAACGAAGAGCAAATCAGATAAACGAGAATTCAAAGCTAAAGAGCGAGATCTACGAGATGCGAAGACTATATGTACAGAGAAAAGAGAAGCGCTAAGCTCGATAGAATCTTAGGCTCGCTCAAAGAACATGTGTTTCAGTAGAAGACTGAGCACGCTCGTAACATTATCTTCTCTCTCTTCAGTCAAGCAATAATCTCATTGCTTCAATCAGCTTCTTTCTTTCTTGTTTATTTCGTTATCGTTTTATTTGAGCGTTTCAAGCTCATTTCATCAAGCGTTTCAAGCTCATTTCATCGAGCGTTTCAAGCTCATTTCATCAGATGTTTTAAATCTATTTCTTCTTGACATAGAGCATTTCAAGCTCATCAGACGTTTCAAGTCTATTTCTTCTTGTCGAATGTCATTGAAGCAGACTCACTTCTGATTCATGTCTACTACATAGTAGAGCTTGTTCTTTTCATGTCATTAAAGCAGACTCACTATCGATTCGTGTCTTTCAAGCAGACTCACTATCGAGTGACGAGCTCAGTCGATGAGATCAATCGTTGTCTTTTGATTCATGTCTGCAACGCTCGCACTTGCAGAACTTGTTTCGTTCGTGTCTATTGCATTCGATAGAGCTTGTCTTCTGTTCGATGACTGACTCAATTAAAAGATCAACTATCAACTTATCATTGTAGCAGACTCACTTTGAGTGATGAACTCGATGACAAGATCAATCATTATCTGTCTTTGTAGCAGACTCACTTCTGATCAATCGAGTCTGATCAATCAAGAATCGATTCGTGTCTTTGTAGCAGACTCATTATCGAACATGTCATTGAAGCAGACTCATTATTCTTGTCATTCAAGCAGACTCTTTCTATTCAGCTTCAAATATTCAACGATGAACGAGTTTCAGCTCATATCTTCGTGATTTCAGACATATAGTATATGTTTCATTCTCTGTCTTGAAACATATAGTGTATGTTTCATTCTGTTCTCAGTACATATCATCTTGCTGTTGTCGTCAATGTCGTGAATAGAGGTAAATCGTAGAAGATGCGAATAAAGAAAGATTCGTGACTGAATTTAATTTTGAATGTCGTTCAAGCAGACTCACTATCGAATGACGAGCTCGATGACGAGATCAATTATTCTCTTGTCATTGTAGCAGACTCACTTCTGATTCAGACTTATTGCATTTGATAGAACTTGTTTCGATTTCTGTCTATCGCGTTCAATAGAGCTTGTTCTGTTCGATGATGAGCTCAGTCAAGAGATCGATCAAGAGGTCGATTCATGCCTGCAACGCGTCGCAGAGCATTGCTTTCGTGTCTTTCAAACTTAGAGTCGCAAGTTTGATCAAACTAGAAAAGCGAATCACTGTCATGTGATATGTACAAAGCTTTGAATAATGTTAGAATCATGTCTAGAGCAAGTCATAGAAATACAGATAAACGAAGAGTAAATCAGGTAAACGAGAATTCAAAGCTAAAGAGCGAGATCTACGAGATGCAAAGACTATATGTACAGAGAAAAGAAAAGCACTAAGCTCGATAGAGTCTTAGACTCGCTCAAAGAACACATGTTTCAGTAGAAGACTGAGCACGCTCGTAACAATTCTGAATAGAAATCATCTCTTCGATTGAATTTTTGTTAGCATTCGATTCATGTTTCGAATCTGAGTCAGATTCTGAGTCAGATCTGAGCAAGATTTGAGTCAGATCTTGATCAACTTTCTGATTATCTTCTTGATCAGCTTCTATTGACTGCAGTTCAAATCTGTCTTCTGACAATAGCATCTGATGCTGATATAGCTTTCGATCATCATTTGCTTCAACTGACTTGACGTCTGACATTCTGATAAGCGCGTCAACTTTCAGATTCTGTTTTTTCGACTGATATATGATCTTGAAGTTATATTCAGATAACTTCTCAGTTTATCTAGTCTGTCGTCTAATCAGTTCTTTGATCGTCATGAAGTACTTCAAATTCAGATGATCTGTGAAGATCTTGATTGAAATATCTATACATTTCAATTCAAAGCATCAGTGCTTCAAGCAGCGAATAATGATCAGCAGTTTCTTGTCATAGATCTCGTAGTTGCATTCTGCGAAAATCATGTTCTTGCTGTAAAAGATCACTGAATGTAGAATGTCTTTATCGTCATACTGAGATAATACTTCGTCGTTCACGTAGTTCAAGAAGTTCGTTTTCAGAATAGCTTCTCTGATCGAGTTGAAATGCTTCAGAACGAAAGCTGTCGTCATCTGTTGCTTTAATTCTTTCAAGATCATCTGACAGATTTCTGTTCATTCAAAGAAATGATCTTTTTGAATCAGCTTTATCATGAGTCGAATGATCTTTGAGAAGTTCTTTATGAATCGTCGATAGAAGTTGCAGAAGTCAATGAAGATCTGCACATGAATCAACGATTGAGACACTTTTCAGCTTTGAATCACATCTACTTTTCTAGAATTCATTCGCAGATCATTGATGAATATCAATAGTTTAAGAAACAAGATTTTTTGAATCTTGAATTTGCACTTGTCAATGTCTATTTGCAAGTCGACTTCGCGAAGCTTATCTAGCACTTCTTTCACATGAGTTCTATGTTCTTTCAAGATCTTACTATAGATGAGAATATCATTCAAGTATGTCTGACAGAACTTGTGCAGACAGTCAAACAACACATCGTTGATATAGTGTTGAAAAGACGCGAGTTCATTGATCAATTTGAAGAGCATTACTCTATACTTGTAGACATCGAAGAAAGTAACAAAAGTAGTCAAATTCTCGCTTTTTGAACTCATGCGCAGTTTATTGAACGTGATGATAATGTTGAGTCGAGTCAGATACTTACTGTCTTGAATTCGAGCTAGTACTTCGTCTATCAAGAATATTGAATAACGATCTCTTTTGATCAGAGCATTCAGTTTTCAATAATTCACGCAAAAGCGAAGACTATTGTCTTTCTTTTTGACAAATAGTATTGACGAAGCGAAGAGAACTTTGCTGAAAGTAATGAACTTCTTCTTCAAGTTCTCTTCTAGATACTTCTTGATCTTCTGCAACTTGTGATTCAACATGAAATACAATCAACTTCTAAAAGATTGACTCTCATCTTCTAATTCAATCTTATGATCATATAATTGATGTGAGAGCAACTGTGTTGTCTTATCTCTATCAAAAACATTCAGAAAGTCGTGATAAACTATCAAAAGCTTCTTCTTCAGTTCATTTAATGACATGACAGAGATCATTTCATTAAGTTTTGCGAAATCTTCGACTGAGCTAAGCGCTTTGTTGATTTCACTAATGATCAAGAAGAAGATCTTGATCTTCTTATTCTTGACTAGAGTTCAATACGTAGCGACTTCGATCATGACAATATTGACGAGTTTCTTTGTCTCAGTTGACTGAAATGAGCAAAGTTGATTGAGATCAACTTGAGTGCTTTGCTTTGCTATGAGAGCAGATTCAATGAATCGAGCAGATTCAATGAATCTATTCACTGATTTCTGATTCATGAATCTCTTCAAGATAATCGTTGATGTAACAATCAAGTTCAAGTTCTTTCATTTCATTTTACAGATCTTGTTTGATTCAGATCTGTGAAATGCTGATTGACTGCTTGCTTTTAAAACAACAGATTTCGATGTTCGAATCTTCAATGATGATATTAATCGATTGTTTGCAGAATCTATCAACATTTGATTTCTTTTCAATCAAAAATTTTCAATGATTATTTTGTGTTGATCTAGACGAGTTATCAATAGAAACATCATTTCATTCTTGTGTTCTTGTATCATGATCGATGTATACAGAGCATATGTAATCGACTTTCGATCAGAAATTTCATCATACGTTTGAATCGACTTTGATTTTGACAGCGATATTGACTGAATATTAAAGCGTTTACATAGCTCTGACATCAAAGATTCATCAATGAAAGTCATGTCAGTGACTTCAGTATCTATCAGAACGAGAGATCTGAATATCTTTTCTAGACTATTCAAGATGACATCAACAGTGAACGACTTGAAATCAAATGAGTCATCAGACATGCTGATGAAGCAGAATACGAGTATATCGCTCTCAGTCACTACTTTGACGAGAGTAAGTCGTTTTTCGAATTCGTTGCAACTTCGTGCATCTGAGCTGACTCAAGACAGTCGCGTGCTCTATGTTCTGACTTCTTGCATTTGAAGCAGAGTTCTTTTTTAAACAACTTCTCTCTAGCAGAATTAACGTTTGATATTCTGAGTTTTTTTCATGCAGAGATTGAAGCTGAGATCGCAGTAGTGATCGTCGTCAAGATGCTAGCGATAGAGCGAGCGACTTGAGTCGTTGATGTCTTGAGAGCTGATCAAGCATTCAATTTCGTCAATCGAACGTCGACTTGCATGCAGATGTCGACGAATTCATTCAAATTCATAGTTTGTTCATTGATCATGACTTGCTGAAGATCTGAGCTAATCTTATGCTGAAGATCATCTAGTAGAATTTCGTTATTGTATTCTAGTTTTGCACTAAGTCTCTGAAATTTCATTCAAAATTCATGAAAGAAGATCATGTTTTGATACAGCTTCAAGAACTGTCGTTGAGTCGTGTGAGATTGATTGAGATCGTCGTACATCTTATTTATGATCGACAATATCTCTTCTGCTTCAAGAAACGAGTTCGTGATCGTGTTTCTCATTCTGAATGCTATGTGTTTGATCGTCGTTTCACTGACTCGACTTTTCACATATGCAATCTTCATTTCTTCGATAGAAAAATGATTCTTGTTCATCTTCAGCTTGTTTCACATTCAAAACAATCAATTATTCACATTCTGTCTTGAATCTTCGAACAGAGACGAGTCAGATAGCTTAGTTGACTTCGAGAATCGATCTTTCGAAATCGAAGTGCTTAGTCGACTTGATGTCGTTTCTAGATGACGTATAATCACGTTCTTTTTCTTCATCTCTTTCTGTAAACGCGTTTGAACAACGTTCAACGTTGTCTGCGTAACTTTCAACTCGATGTTGATAGCTTTCAATTCAACGTTGATCTTGTTGATGTCATTCAACATCTGAATCATGTCATTGTGAATCTCGATTTCGATGTCATGCTGTTAATACATGTACTTGATAAAGACAACGAGATCATCTGCTTCATGAGCGCTTATTCAAGCATTCAGTTTCGTGCTGATGCTGATCTTGATCATTTCGTGATTGAAGAGCAACGCGTTCATGTTCTCTTCTTTGATATTCAATGATGCATTCGTGTCTTCTTCTTCTGATGCTGTTTGATTCTGTGATAGCAGTGATTCTCTTTCAGCATTTCGAGTTTCATAGCGAGTCGTGCTCACTGATTCTGATTCTAATTCTGTGCTTCTAGTCATTGTGTGAGTAGAAAATTGCTGATCGAAATTCAACTGAAATTTCTGATTTCAGTTCTAGAACAACACGTTCATGTTCTTCTGTTCTTCTGTTTTGACGACGAGCTCAGTAAAGAGTTAGTCTAGAGCAACGCGTTCGTGTTCTTCTGTTCTGTTTTAGAAATTTCTTGATTTCTAATGAGTCTTTTGAGCTCAATTTTCTGATTTCGATTCTGATTCAAGTTTGAGTGATGTAGCTTGTTTTTTATATCGTCTACACGTCGATAGCAAGATTAATAAGCTTTGAACTAATGTTATGAATCTGCATAGAGCGAATCATATGAGTGTATTCTAACTAGAAGTTCAAAGCTGAAGAAGAAAGAAGATGCAACACGTCGTGAGTTTTACTCACGAAGACACGCTAGATCGCTAGCGTGTCAACATCAGCTTTATACTAGTCTATGATAGTCTGACACGATCTATGTTAGACTAACTTGAAGTGCATGATTGCAACAATAAACATTGCAAAAAGTTGAAAAATTACACGTTTTCACTGATCATAGCATTAAACAAGTTTCACAAGACAATCATCAATACATTAATTGAGAATCATGAATAGATAAAGATTCATATCAACAAAATGATCAACTTCATAAGCACAGTCAGCTTAATGCAAATCTGCAAACACTCAACTTTCGTTGACAACAAATCTTTAATCAATGTATCATTTACGATGCATATAAAGATAACTGTACAATTATCTTCACAGTATGATACAATCATCAACGAAAGCATGAATGCACATAAGAAAGCGATGAAGCAAATATATGAAAGTAAATTGACAGCATGAAAGCGAAACAACAAATTAAATGAGAAGTCAAAAGTGAGAATTTAAGAGTATTTAGCAAGAGTTAGAATACTGCGAGTGCTCAGCTTTTTTTCTCAACTTTTGCAACTAAAGACAACGAAGCATCTTTTCTTAATCAATGAATACAGCAAAGAGCAGAAATGAATCAAAATAAACTCAATGACTCTGTATAAGATGATTGATAATCTTGCAAACTCGTTTCAACGTCACATAAGAGAGATCTGTGATCACAGTCATTGCTCTAAGATAGCAATAATTGACAAGCTCATTGAGAAGTGAGATTTCAAGAAGAAGACAATGTTCTGTTCAATGAGTTCAGTGCAAGCAGAAATACTCTATCATGTAAGTGATCATGTTGTATGCTGCACTGCTTGCTTAACAATGTGATGATGAATGTGAGAAGAATACTTTACATTATTGATGCTAACTTCAAGTGTAAAGTATTTTACAATCATGAAGAAAATTCTCTGTGTCTTGATTACAAGCTTTCTAAGAAAGAATCAGCTGTATGAGATCATGAGATTGTTTCGAGAAGAATTTACAGTTACGTTTAAGTTCATTGCATCAAGAGTTGAGTCATCTCAATATATCATAGACATAATCTCAGTGATAGATTAAGAGTTAATTCTCACTAAGACTCATTATCTAGTACAATTAAATTCAAAGTGAATGATTAGCACACAGAATCAAGCGAAGAAGAGAATATGATGTATCACACAAATGAAACTCATCATTACATATAGCATCATATGCACGAGTTTCAACATCGAAAAAGTGATCGATGATAAACAGTTTCGTCAATGAAGTTTGTTTAATAAGATGCTTGAGTCTCAAAAGCTAAACATTCATGATCTTATTCAAGATGATTTCAATGTCGATAAAAAATTTACAACAAAAGATGATGATTTGAACTTCACTTTTGATTGAAACATATTCAACAAGAGAAGCATAAATCATCAGTTGTTTTGAACATATTCAAGATTCAATGAATGCTGACTTAAAATCTGATTTCATCGTAATGATTTCGATTTTTCACAGCTATGATATGTTTGACACATCATGTTAATGCATTATAAGAACTGTCATCAAATGTCATAATATGCAACTTCAAGTAATGTAAAAATCAGAGTTCATCAGCGCAAATTTAAAACACATTAGATCAGTAAATAATATTAAGTTCATAAGCTTGTAATATCTGAAGTAATCAACATGCTGTTACGAAGCGTGTTGACATTGAATAGAGTCTAGTCAATAGACTCTAGAGATTTCAATATATGAACAAGAAACAACGATGTTTCGAATCAAAATATGCTGAAACATTTCATCTATTTGAGCTCTAGCAAATCGACTACTTCGTTTCTTTGTTCGTTCTACTATAGATACAGCTCGAAACTGTCTTCTTTCTTCTGTATTCTTAGTTTTCTAGTTATAGCTATCTCTATTGATCAAACATTCTATTCAGCTACGCACTATCTCGCTGCAGTGTGATTAGATTCTAGATATGATCTCAACACATGCATTATATGCAATTGCAGTCACGTCTTTATTCTCTTGATATTTTCGACCTTGTAAGACTGAAAACATATTCAATTTTATCGATTTTAGCTGACATTTAGCTGATTAGTCAGATGTTAGCTGATTATTAGCTGAATCAAGTTGACTTTTTCAGATTCTGTCATCGAGCAAAAAGTTAACTATCAAACATTTTGTTAATGTTTCAAAAATAGCGAGACAAAAAACTAGTGACTTTCATCAAAGATGCAATGAAAAAGATGTTAATTTATTCAACAACAAGCATGTCAGATGATTCTTTTGCTTCTGAATCTTTGACTATTAAATGTGTACTTTCTAGCAATGAAATTAGTTACTCATTGAAGTCATTGATTGACATTGAAGCTGCTGACTATTTATTCATTGATGAAGTGATTGTGCAGATTGTTTATGATCAGTTGCAAATTGAATTTCTGACTTTGATTAAAGCGAAGTCAATTCGAGAATTTGATGATCATTATGCTAAAAGACTCATTACTTATGTCATTTATTTGAATCTGACTGTTCAAGATCATATGATTGACACAGCTTCTATGTTGATCACTCAATTAAATCAACATCAAATGATTCTTGAAAAAATATGAATGAACAAAATCAATCTAGTAATTGATATGCAAATCGATTTTCTTCGATTTTCAAATTTCATCTTTAATCATAAATTGATTGTTCTACTCACAAGCAACAAGATAATCACGAAGCAAAAGAGTTTGACTTCTACTCATATACTGAAGAGATCTTTCACTACATCTCAACTCAGTCTGAAATCACTCTCTTTCAGTCAGTTCAATGAGAAGTCAGTTAAACTAATTGAACAGTTAAAATTGTGTAATGTGACTTTAACTAACGTCAAAAATTCTAAATCAACGTTCAGTCTGAATTCATTCTCTTTCAGTTCAATGAACATAGCAATAATAAAGACAGCAACATATAGAATGTTAGTCAAATGATCAAACATTAAGATCTTTGCTGTTATCATCTTGAAAATCGATCGACTCATAATTACAGTTGAAAACAAGTTTGAAAAAGTGAATCTGCATGAGCTTTCACACGTCAAGATTCTTGAGCAAGTCAAGATCAAGCTTCTTTCTGAATATCACGACTATTTAGACGTGTTCAATTGAACAATGATTGATCAGCTATCATTGCATTGTTTTTATGATCACAAAATTGAGTTAATTGATGAAGAAATGCTCTTTCGAAGCAGACTATATTAGATGTTCAATCACAAGCTTCAGAAGATAAAGAAGTATTTGATTGATCATCTAAACAAAGAATTCATTTTCTTCAGCTTTGCATCATACGTCTCGCTCATCTTGTTCATTAAAAAGAAAGATGATAGTCTGCGTTTCTGCGTTGATTACAGAAAGCTTAATGCTTTGATCAAACGAAATCGCTATTCTTTGTCATTGATAGACGAGACTTTCGCTCATATACAAGAAAGCAAATATCTGACTTGATTGAACATCATTGTCGCGTTCAATAAACTATGCATGCATTCAGATAGCAAAGATTTGACTATCTTTATTATCTTCTTCAACTCATACAAATATCATGTAATGCTCTTTAAATTAATTAATGAATCAATGTTCTATCAACATTATATGAACGACGTGTTGTTTGAATATCTACATCAGTTTTGTCAGATTTATCTAGATGACATTATCATTTACAGCAAGATCTTGAAGAAACACAAGCAACATGTATGATTAATCTTGAATAAACTACGAGAAGCTGATCTACAGATAGACATCAATAAGTGCGAGTTTCATGTTCAGAAAACTATCTTTCTAGAACTCTTGATATCAATCGAAGAATTGAAGATGAACTCACGAAAGATGTAAGCAGTCATTGATTGATCTACACTCAATAATCTCACTCAGATGCAGTTCTTCATTGACTTTTGCAACTTCTATTGACGCTTCATCAAGAACTTTTCAAAGATTGTTCATTCAATGATTCAACTTACTCAAAAGAAGATTTTATTTGAATGAAATTAAGTCTATCAGATCGTCTTCGATCATATGAAGAGATGTATAATCAAGACTTCTATACTACGTCACTTTGATTAAACTCGTAAAACTATTCTTGAAATCAACTCATTCAACTACGTCAATAATGAAGTTTTCTCTCAATATGATGACGAAGAAGTATTACATTCAATTGTCTTCTATAGCAAGAACATGTCTTCTGCTGAATGCAACTACAAGATATATGATAAAGAACTTTTAATCATCATTTGAGCATTTGAACACTGATGACTTGAACTGAAACTAACTGACATTTCTATCAAGATGTTCATCAATCATCAAGCATTCATCTCATTGATGAAAGATAAAGAGCTGAGCAGACATCAGATGCGCTGAGTTCAGAAGCTCGTTGATTTTAACTTCAAGATAATGTATTGATCTGACAAACAGAACATCAAGATTGATGCATTAACTCGTTGAGCTGACGTCGTGCTCAAAGATTCAGAAAATGAGTGCATTCACTATCAGCGAATCACTATTCTGACTTTGAATTGAATGAAAATTGCTGATCTAAAGAAGAACATCAGTGAATCAATCTATAAACAGATTCTTGAAACTAATGAAATCGACGAGAATTGTACGCTACTTCGCGAAGTAATAGCAAAAGACAAAGCACAATATAAAAATATCAAATTGAAGAAGTGTTGAACTCAGAATGAAATCTTGTATCATGATAGTCAACTATGAATCTTGTTTAATGAGCTGCTACAAATGAATCTGATTCGTGAGATGCATGATCAATCATCAGTTGATCATTCTGATATTCTTAGAACTGTGAAAGTCATAAAGCGAAACTACTATTGATCATTCATACGAAAAACGATAAATCAATATATTTGAAACTGCTATATCTGTCAACTTTCAAAGACATTTAAAAATAAATCAAATGACTTACTTCAATCTTTATTGATATCTGAACAGTGATGACAAAACATAGTCATGAACTTCATTATTGATTTATCTGATTCGTACAACTACAACGTTATTCTGACTGTCATCTGCAAATTATTGAAAGAAAGACATTATGTTTTTTGCATCATTGATGATGAAGATATCACAGTTGAAAAGACAGCTGAAATGTTGCTTCAATGAGTATATTGAACTCACGATTTATCAAGCTTCATTGTATTCGATCGAGATTCTCAGTTCATCTTCATTCTTTGAAAGTTTCTTTGCAAACAACTGAGCATTTCTCTTCAATTATTCATCATTTATCACTCTCAAATCAATGATCAAAGTGAATGAGTTAATCAGAATGTTGAGTGATATCTTCGTTCTTTCTGTTCATATATGCAGAACGACTGATTTAAGTGACTATTCATGATTAAGTTTGTCAACAATAACGTCTTGTTCTCAGTCATCTTCTTAACTCTCTTCTTCATGAACAAGAGCTTTCATTCTCATATGAGCTTCGACTCTGACATCATCAAGTATGAAAGCACTCACGAACGTTTGCAGATTGCTCAAGTTGAAGATATATTTGATCACATGAATAAGACACTGATATTTGCTTGCGAAGCTCTGATCAAAACATGAAAACAAATGATGAATCAAACTAATAAACATAGTGTGATGATTTTAGTCTTTGTTTATTCTTCAACTAGTCTTCATCTGATTTTATTTTAATCAAGTCTAGCAAGAATCTGATTTAAAGATGATATCATTGAGTCTCTGCATCATATGTGTAAGACATCAACTCAATCGAGTTTAGCACAGAGCTGAGAAACACACATATAAGAATCAAGTTCTTTTCTGTAGATACTTTTCTTTCTTAGCATTTATCTATTAGTTAAATGACATCTCTATGACTTATTCTAGATCAATCTTTAACAATCTTTAAAGATTAAGCACTATCAATTCTGATTTTCATTGATTATATCATCTAGACATGATTCTGACATTCTACAGCAAAAGCATGATTTTCGCTGAAATCAACTATCATATCTATGACAAGAAATTGCTGATCATTATTCATTGTTTCAAACATTGATGATTTGAGCTGAAATGTACTGAATTACTCATTCAGATATTCATTGATCATCAAGCTCTGAAGATTTTCATGAAAAACAAACAGCTGAGTCGATGTCAAGTCAACTATTTAAACATTCTATCAAAGTTCAATTTTCAAATCATCTTTAAATCAGGCAAAATGAACACTAAAGTCGATGCTTTAATTCAAATGTCTTTAACAAACGTCTTTAAATCAGTTAAATGATTTGAAGATTGCTTTCAAACTATTTTTATCTTTGATAGAGTTGATATTCTATCTATTGACTCAAAATTGAGCGCAAATTCAAAATCAGAAGTCAATCTCTATCAGAGAGTACAATTAGTCAATCAAATGAATGAGTTTTGCAGCAAATATAAATAAGCTAAAAATGACAACAAGCTCAAACTTCATAGCATTAAGATGAAGAACTGCAAAATCATTAATGACGTTTTATTTAGAAAAGATTTACTGTGAATCTTTGAGAACATGCATACGAAATTACTACAAGAAGTGCATGATCAATCTTCAATCTTTCATTTCGACAATAAATCAATCATTGATTTAGTTCAGCGTTTCTACTATTGATCAGATCATTAAGTTACTATTTGATGATACATTTGAAACTGTCATGCTTGTCAATAAAGCAAAGTTTCTAGAAATAGCATCAATGAACTTTATCATTCTCTTTTGATTTCACAGAAACATTGAAAAGATATAGTTATGAACTTCATCATTGAGCTATCTCTGTCAGAAGACTATAACATCATTTGCATAATCATATGTCATCTTATTAAAGAATGTCACTATGTTTTCTGTCATTGAGAAGACAATGACATCTCAGTCGAAGAAACAGTCTGAATTATGCTATGAAACATTTATTGACTGCACGATCTACTCAGTTCTATTGTTTTTGTTAGAAATCAGCATAGAGCGAGTCATATGAGTGTAATGTAACGAGTATATAAATGCTAAGAAAGAAAAGTATCTAGAAGAAAAGAGTCGACTATTTATATGACTCAGGAAAACATAAGCTAATTCTGAATAGAGTTGACTTCGAAACAATTTGATAGTCTAGTGATGAGCGATTGATGATAGTCATGAACATAGTCATCAACATAGTCATCAACATAGCTATCAACATAGATGCGTAGCTAGAATCGTAACAGTATTTTCTTTCTTCAACAATTCATGTTCACATGAATGTATTTTCTTAGTCTTATGTAGAATCGAAATGTCTATTGTAGCAGACTCACTATGCAAGATAGAAGTGTCATTGAAGCAAACTCACTGATCGACTTGCTCATCGAAGAGATCGACTTTGAGCTCGTCATTGTAGCAGACTCACTAGTTGCATGTGAACGTATGATCAGGTTCACTGATGAGTAGAGCGATGAGAGCGAGTAGATCATCGCATTGAGAATAGATGTTATTGAAGCAGACTCACTAGTTGCACGCGAACTGATAGACGAATCGATTCACTGATAGATAGAACGATGAGAAGATCATCGCATTGACAATGTCATTGAAGCAGACTCACTGATCAACTTGCTCATTGAAGAGATCGACTTTGAACTCGTCATTGTAGCAGACTTACTAGTTGCACATGAATGTATGATCAGACTTACTAGTTGCACGTGAACATATGATCAGGTTCACTGATGAGTAGAATGATAAAAGCGAGTAGATCATTGCATTGAGAATAGATGTCATTGAAGCAGACTCACTAGTTGCACATGAACTGATAGACGAATCAATGTTGAGATCATGCCTAGAATCTAATCACATTGCAGCGAGATAGTGCGTAGCTGAATAGAATGTTTGATCAATAGAGATAGCTATAACTAGAAAACTAAGAATACAGAAGAAAGAAGACAGTTTCGAGCTGTATCTATAGTAGAGCGAACAAAGAAACGAAGTAGTCGATTTGCTAGAACTTGAATAGATGAAATGTTTCAGCATATTTCAATTTGAAACATCGTTGTTTCTTGTTCACATATTGAAATTTCTAGAATCTATTGACTAGATTCTATTCAATGTCGACACGCTTCGTAACATTATTCTCTTCTCTTTAAAAGTCATGTTTCTATGACTTGTAGTGTAGCTCATAGCGACAGCGACTAGAGAGCTCTGATGCTCATCTTTTCATCAATCTTTCTATTGATCTTTCAAATCAATTCGTCAAATGTCTATTGTAGCAGACTCACTATGTAAGATAGAATGATCATTGAAGCAGACTCACTAGTTGCATGTGAACGCGAGGTAGATCGATTCACTGATAGGTCGAGCGATGAGAGTAGATAGATTATCACATTGACGAAGAATGTCATTGAAGCAGACTCACTAGTCGACTTGCTCATCGAAGAGATCAACTTTCGACTTGTCATTGTAGCAGACTCACTATTTGCACATGAACGTAGAATCAGATTCACTGATAGATAAGACGATGAAGATAGATAGATCATCGCATTGACAACGTCTTTATAGCAGACTCACTAAATTGATCTGAATTCAAATCGAGTCGAATCAAATTTGATGACACAGATTATTTTGACTCGACTGATTCACGAGCTTTTTGAGAAGAAAAGAGAGAAAGTTTGTGATTCTCTAGCAATCAACGATCATATGTTTTCGTTGATTCTATTGATCGAGTGAATCGATGCTACTGAATGAGCGATAGATTCTCTAGCAATTCAATGATCATATGTTCTCGTTGATTTTATTGATTTTCTGATGTTGTTCTGTCTTTCGATGTCGTCGATCATCAGATAAACAAATTTCTTTATACTTGTTTCGTTGTTCATCGAGTGTCTTGAATGAATATTGATATTCATATCATAGAGTTAACGAATTCTTAGTTTAATGTTGAAATCGTGTCTAGAATCTAATCACACTGCAGCGAGATAGTGCGTAGCTGAATAGAATGTTTGATCAATAGAGATAGCTATAACTAGAAAACTAAGAATACAGAAGAAAGAAGACAGTTTCGAGCTGTATCTATAGTAGAGCGAACAAAGAAGCGAAGTAGTCGATTTGCTAGAGCTCGAATAGATGAAATGTTTCAGCATATTTCGATTCGAAACATCGTTGTTTCTTGTTCACATATCGAAATTTCTAGAATCTATTGACTAGACTCTATTCAATGTCGACACGCTTCGTAACAATCAATTCACTGATAGATAAAGCGATGTGCTTGTAGATCATTGCATTGACGAAAGATGTCATTGAAGCAGACTCACTGAGAGTTTGCTCATCGAGATAAAGACTTCACGCAGTTTTAGACTGATCTCTTTGATTGCTCTTTGAGATAGAGACTTCACGCAGTCATAGACTGATTTCGTTTGATTATTCAACAAATTCAAAGAATCTCTTGCGAATCTGAATGAACGATTAATTCGCTGATCTTTGATCTAGTTGAATGATTTCAATCGTTTGTTTATACTCGCTGATCAGCGCACGAGTTCGAATCTTTTGTTTATTCTCGCTGAGTCAGCTCACGAGAAAGAAGAATGAGTGTTTGCACGATCGCAAGTCGACTAGATCAAAGTCAATAGTCGTGTGAATCGAGCAGAGCAAGTCGATGCAGATTATTTCACTTCGTCTGTAACGAAGAAGCATTTATATAATGTTAGAAATCAGCATAGAGTGAGTCATATGAGTGTAATGTAACGAGTATATAAATGCTAAGGAAGGAAAGTATCTAGAAGAAAAGAGTCGACTATCTATATGACTCAGAAAAACATAAGCTAATTCTGAATAGAGTTGACTTCGAAACAATTCGATAGTCTAGTGACGAGCGATCGACGATAGTCATGAACATAGTCATCGACATAGTCATCAACATAGCTATCAACATAGATGCGTAGCTAGAATCGTAACAGTTTTGAATAGAGACTTTTAATTCATATTCATCATGTGAAAAAGTCTTTGTAAACAACTATAAATTATTGCTAGTCTATTCACTGCTTATCATTCTGAGATCAATGATCAAACAAAGTAAGTCAATCAAGACATTGAATGTGAACTCAGAATTTACTGTAATTACATGCAGAATGATTGAGCTAAATGAATATTTATGATTGAGTTCAATGACAATGTCAATACATTCTTGATCATCTCAATGATCTTTTTCTACTTCAATAAAGAATTTCACTCTTGAATGAGTTTTGATTCAGATACAACTGACTACAAAATTACTTGTGAATGAATTGAAGCTAAAAAAGCAGATGATATTATCATTCAAATGAAAGAGCTACTGAACTTCAATCATCAACAATTGAAAAAGACTAAGCTGATCATTAAAGCTCAGATCAATAAACATAAATGAAACATCATCTACAAGATAAATAATCAGATCTGACTATCTTTCAGAAACTTCAAAATCACAAGATCATGCAAGAATTTGAAAGATAAACAGCTAGATTTCTACTCAATCATTGTCAAAGTTGAAACTTTTTATCATCTTCATTTATCTACAAGCATGAAGCATATACACTCAATGTTCAGCTTGAAGCTACTACGATTGTATTCAGAAGACTCTCTATCAGAACAACATTCAGAATCACTCAGATCAATCACTATTGAAGACGATGAATATTGAGAAATAGATGATATATTGAATTTCAGATGCTATTGAGATCAAATACAGTACAAAGTCAAATGAAAAGATTTAAATAGAAATAATGAATGATACTATGTCAATAAAGAGAAATTCGATGACTCAGAGAAAGTTTTGAATGAATTTTATAAGTTATATTCAAGCAAATCGCGCTAAATATTGAAATAATTATCAATAAAAGCAAGCAAAGAAACTACATTCATGCAAACATGAATTTTCAAAGAAGAAGATAATGTTACAAGCATATCAAGATTGATAAGACTGAACAAGATTGAAGCTTTAATCAATTTGCAATGCACACTAGCGAGAACTTTGCATAATGATTAGAGCTAGTCAATGATTTAGTCGAGATCTGATCTAGATCTGACTCAGATTTGACTCAGATATGACTCAACATTCTTTTTCTTTCTCAACATTCTTTTCTTTCATTAACATCTTGTTCATCTACATCATCTTCTTTTCATGTTACAAACACATTTCTTTTGAATCTAACGCAGTTTCTGAACATTACATAAATAGTGTTGAGATCATGTCTAAAAACTAATCAGAGTGCATGCATGACTAGAATGTTTGATCTATAAAGATAGTTATAACTAAGACTTTAAGAATACAGAAGAAAGAAGATACAAAAGACAAGAAGAACATGCTTTATATAGTAGTTACTCAGATCGACGTTAGTCTCAAAGAAGACGTGTTGAAACACAAGAAAGATGTTGATTTGAAAGATGTTTGTGACACAAAGAAATGTGTTTGTTATAGAAATCTGTTGATCATTCGTAATACAAAGAAGTGTGTTTATCTAGAAGATAATAGAAGCTGATTAGAAGATGCTAGAAAAGAAAAAAGATGCTGAGTCATATCTGAGTCAAGTTTGAGTCAGATCTAGATCAGATCTCGACTAGATCATTGATTAGTTTTAATCAATTCTGACACATTCGTAATAAATAGAAGCTTTTGTATCAATCTTCTTCTGTATTCTTAATATTCAGTTATAGCTATTTCTAAAGATCAAGCACTATTAATTCTGATTTTCATTGATTGTATCATTTAAACACGATTTTGACACAAACTGACAACACATTCTGAAAATGATTATTGATTTTATTTTAAATGTTGTTCATTAATGTGATATCATTGTAGTTTAAAAAGCTGAATATTTTAGTGAATTCTGAATAGAAAGAGTTGAAAAACTTGTTGAGCTGCTTCAAAGTGATGTATTTGCAACGACACTTTCAAATCAGATTCTGATCTTCATAAATTTCTTTCAGATGTTTCAATAACTTTGATAGTGATTGATAGAATGAGAAAGCATCAACATGATGCTTTGCATAGATTTGCTGATCAGTATCATCTTCTAGTCTGAAAATCACATAAACAATATGAATCTTTTCAGTAGAGTAATGATTTGTGTTAACATCAAGCTTGTCAGCTATTTTGATGTTTCATGTCTTTCAGATAAAATCATCTGTTTCAATAAAGATGAATGAATTTGAAAGCTTGATGAACTTGTGATGATCATTCTCATTTTCAGATAGAGTAAAAGATTTTCATTGAGAGTGAGCTTCAAAAGTTGAACTTCATTCAACTTTCTGATTGACTCGTTGCTCAGCTGACTGAGTATCTTGACAAGACATAGATTGATCAGCTTGATGTTGTTTTGCTCTGAAGTTCAATTGCTCATCTTGTAACTGATTGATCTTTTTCTCTAGCTCATCATTCTTATCAAAAGCAACTTTTAGTTATTTCACTCTCTTTTTGTGATTGTCTTGTATAAGAAGTCAATGTTCATTGAGTTGTAGAGTCAAGTTTTGCTGACTTCAAAGCTCATTTAGCATATTAATGACTTTGCTGAGTTGATTGCTGACTCAATGAAACAGTTGTTCTTTGATGTTTATGTTTCATGTGATAACAGCTTTCTCAACTTCAATTGAAGTCTCAATGAGTAGAAGTGAAACTCTTCTATTGACAGTGCTTCTAAGCAGACGAGTTGTTCAAAGTTCAACTGACTTAATATCACATGTCATGATGAGAAAAGATAGAAGTTGTTGAGATAAAAGTAAATGAGAGATTGATGTTTTGAATTGATGTTTTTTGATGAGTGAAGATTCAAAGAATCTCTTGTGAATTTCAAATAATAATTGAGTACTTTATTCAAAAAATTTCTTACAAATAGAATGATGAAAATAAATGTAGAATCGAAGAATTTCTTGCAATCTAAAATAATGATGCAAATTTGAAGAATTTCTTGTAAATTTTTCTTACTGAATAGATTGTTTTGTATTGTTTATTCATTGATAGCAGAGTAAATGATGAGCATTTATCTAATGTTAAAGATCAGCATAGAGTGAGTCAATATGAATATTATTTAACTAAAAGATAAATGCTAAGAAAGAAAGATAGCTACATCTGCAATTTGTAAAGAGTGACAGAGACAGATTTTAGCGCTTTTAGTGATCAATATCTCAAATATTCATTTAATCTCATGTCTCAGATTTGCGTCACTTTTAGCTGAAGCATATTCATAAAAGCATCAATATTTTCAACATCTCTAGCATCTTTAGCATTCTCATGAGCGCAGTATGCATCTTTATCATTTAATTCAATAAACACGACTATTTTGACATTTGTAGCATTGATACATAGTTGCAACGTTGAATAATTAATGATTGATTTAACTATTTAAATAATAGCTATTTATTATATGCATCAAGAAAGTCAATGAGAAAGTCAATGAGAAAGTCAATGAGAAAGTCAATGAGAAAGTCAATGAGAAAGTTAATGAGAAAGTTAATGAATAAACTAAAGAGATAGAGAGTCATGTAGAATGATTGATAGAATTATGTTTGAAGCTTGATAAAGAACAAATTTGATTCTTGATTGCAAAGCAATTCAAAGCTTGGTGAAAAGTCATGTAGAAAGTCATGAAGAGAGTCATGTAGAAAATCATGTAGAAAGTCATGTAGTAAAAAGATCAGTAGAAAGCTTACTAGTAGAAAGATCAATAGAAAGATCAATCGAAAGATCAGTAGAAAGCTTACTAGTAGAAAGATCAATAGAAAGATCGATTGAAAGATCAGTAGAAAGCTCACTAGATGACTTGATCGAAAGATCAGTAGAAAGATCAGCGAGAATGCTTGATAGAAAAACATGAAGAGTGCTTGATAGAGAGTCATGAAGAATGCTTGATAGAAAGTCATGTAGAAAGTCATGTAGAAAGCATTGTTTGATTCATGTTATGCGCTCGATCGACGCGTATTTTGAAGCATGTAGAATGTTTGATAGAGCGTTTAATAGAAAGCTCAGTTGATAGCTCAATAGATAGTTCAGTAGAAAGGTCGATAGAAAGATCGATAGAAAGATTGATAGAAAGGTTGATAGAAAGGTTGATAGAAAGATCGATTGAAAGGTCAGTAGAAAGCTCACTAGATGACTCGATCGAAAGATCAGTAGAAAGCTCACTAGATGACTCGATCGAAAGATCAGTAAAAAGCTCACTAGTAGAAAGATCAATAGAAAGATCGATTGAAAGATCAGTAGAAAGATCAGTGAAAAGCTCAGTAGAAAGCATTGTTTGAAACACTGTTTGATCTGTGTTATGCGCTCGATCAACGCGTCTTTTGAAGCATGTTTCGAAGCGATAGACTGACTACTAGACGAATGAGTAGATAGCTGAGTTGATAGCTGAGTTGATAGCTGAACATGTTGATATTTTGATTGTTGTTGTTCTAGAAAGTAGGAACTACGAAGGGAAAAAGAAGGTGAAAACTTCGAACTCTCTAGCGTCAGCGTAGGTAGAAAGTCATATAGGAAGCATTGTTTGAAGCACTGTTTGACGTGTTTTGTGCGCTTGATCGACGCATTTGATAGAGCGTTTGGTAGAGCATTTGGTAGAGAGTTCGGTAGGAAGTAGGGTGGCGAGTAGGTGAGCGAGTAGGTAGGCGAGTAGGGTGGCGAGTAGGTGGGCGAGTAGCTAGGCGAGTAGGGTGGAGAGTAGGTGGGCGAGTAGGGTGGAGAGTAGGTGGGCGAGTAGGGTGGCGAGTAGGTGGGCGAGTAGCTAGGCGAGTAGGGTGGAGAGTAGGTGGGCGAGTAGGTAGGCGAGTAGGTGAGCGAGTAGATGGGCGAGTAGGTGAGCGAGTAGGTAGACGAGTAGTAGGCTGAATGCGACGAAAGAAACGAAAGCGATGAAAGCGATGAAAGTGATGAAAGCGACGAAAGCGCGATTCAGTCCAATGACATATGAACAAACGCAGATTCAGTTCAACGACATATGAAATGATCGCAGATTTTATCCATAAAATCTGATCACATCCAGATGAGCTCAGCTAAAATCCCGACTTTATCCCGCTTTAAGCGACAAATGTCCCTTTAGCTAAACTCAATAATTCAGTTCACTTCCCAAACTGCGGATGTACAGGAAAGAAGCTGGCTACATATGTGTGTTCCTCAGCCGACGCTAGGCCCAATAGGGACTAGTCAAGGTAACGGAGCGAGGATAGGCCTGGCAAGGCTAGAATCGTGACACGCACGATGCAGATCAAGCCCTTGTTCAGTGTACTCGTTGGCGCTGCACAGCTTGCCGCTTCCGAGTACTTAGCAACAGTAGACCTTGGCTACGAGATTCATCAGGCTATCGCATTCAAAGCTATTCACGACTCTGTCAGCTTCCTTGAATGGTGTGTGCTAACTCATACCACTCGACAGGTCGTTATTACATCTTCTCAAACATTCATTCAATTGACCAATTACATTTCGCAGCGCCCGTTCCACCAGAATACGATGAACGATCACAGCTCAATAACGGCAGCGAAGAAAGTGTATGCTCTGAGCTGATGTCATGCTGGGAAAATGTTCAAAATGCTTTTGTCGAAGCTAACTTGACTGCGCAGTCGTTCGATTTTATGAAACTGTCACATAGATGTATGACATCAATTATATCAAAGCTAAGTCGACACACGACAACATGATTTCTGAAAACTGTCTTTTTCTTGACGTCATGATATCTGACATAATATTTGCAAAGCGTACATTCAGATGAGGCTACTGACTCGATTCAGATGCTTCAGTGCTTGTTTGAATATATCATGAAGAAAAATTTATCGAAGATATGCCAGAGCTGATTAATACTATGGTTGTGATCTTGATGATTTGTAGAGTCAAAAATCTACTGAGATAATTCTGCTGAATTTATTGCTGCAAGCAAGATAACGAATTCTGAAGAAATCATATTTGTGACATTCAACTATTAAGTAACACTTTAATGCTACTTTGCTCTAAGTATGAAAATTGACATTCTATAATTTGATACTTTGAGATTCATGTCCAATTTGAAATTTGCTCAATCTGAGAGATTTGTTCAATGCTGATCTCTACGATCAGCGTCTTGCTCTACTAAATTGAATACAGCCGAATATAAATCTCTTTGACGAAGATCAAGATCAAGTCGAAGCTTCGACTACTAGTTGAGACCTACCACCCCTCTACATTGAAGTCGACAGCGAGTCAGTAACAAAGCTCATCTCAGAAGCTAGTAGTCAGTATCGTATCTCTATCTACCTACGTTCTTTCGATCACCTATTTAGTTAGCTGTTGATTCAAAGTCTCTGCTTCGAAACCTACCTTCTACGAAGCCACCTCATCTACGATCCGCCTTCGCCTTCGGTCGTACAACAAGGGTGTCTAAGATCATACGGTTGATGCCCTGCCCTTGTTCTACACAAGCCCGAATCGTCTCTAATTCGAAGTCTACCCTTCTACAAAGCCTTCTCATATATCTCGCTCTCACATACCTCGTCATTTAGCTATCGACCTACTGGCTAGTCATTACCTCAAACACGCCTTCTTTACCTCGTCATTTAACTATCGACCTACTAGCTATATCTTCGCTTCTTGTCACTTTGCTCGGGTCGCATCTATAACTGCTACCTTCGCCTTCGCCTTCGCCTTCGCCTTCGCCTTCGCCTTCGCCTTCGCCTTCGCCTTCGTCATCACCTCGCTGTTACCATCGAAGGATCAGGTTGATGCTCAAGGGACGAGCATCAGATGGGTGGGGGATGTATGTCGTGGGGTGGAGTTGCGCACCTCTAGGGTTCACGGAACCTTATTGGTCCGGGGATTCAGGCTAGTACTATTCAAGTTCCACGGCACCGCTGGGCTAGTATGACAGCACAGCCTCGCCTAGCCATTATAAGCACTAGAGTCAGTAGACGTCACTTCCAACTCCCAAGGTACGCCTTCTCCATCACTTTCCAGATCTCGTCCCTGATACCAAAAGAGCCGCCTGATGCTCTTAGGCGAGAGACCCTCGCAGTTGTGAGCCCATTCTCTTTGTAGATTCCACCAGGTGTCGACACCAGATCTTTTTCGCTCGAGATGGAGCGCTTGCGTCCGCAGTGAGGCGAGCCGGTAGGTCTCGGCGGGCATTGCGGGGTTCTTGGGAACTGGTCTGGTGGATTCTGTAGGTTTTACTGCTGGACGGGGAGATGGCGCGTCGGTCCGCGATGGAGGGTCTGGCTTCTGGTCTTTGTTGGTGTCGCCCTCGAAGGCAGCCGATGAGCATCTGACGCGTTTGGTTGATAGAGATGGATTTGCAGTGCATGCGTTGTACCCTTGAAAGCCGTCCATTTGATGTATGTCCTCGGTACCTTGGACTTTCGTGCCCTTGATCCCTCGTACTTCCTCCGCGCTCTGATCCGATACTTGAAGAGCCAAAGCGTTATCCTGAGTAGCGCTGGATCCGCCAGGTGCTGCGCGCTTTCTAGGGCTGACGCTTCGTGAGTGGGATCCAGTGGCAAGAGCCATCATTGCGCATTTGTCTCCAGGAACCTCTTCAATCGTGATGCTGTCCCCGATGACGATTATCAATCGACGGGGCCGCTGGCATCGAAGGAATGGTCCAAGTATGGGGAATATTACCCGAGCGAATGCTGCTAACAGGTATTCCGTGCTGAGCCCAGGTGTGGGCCGTAATGGGACGTTGTGGTAATATTCAGTCAGCTCTAGTGAAGAGCCAATTAGATGACAGACCAGGTGGAGCGACGGCTCCTCTTCGACTTCAAAGGAAGCATGTTTGGGTATGAAGACGAATTTGTGTTGGTCGAAGAGTCGGTGAACGTCTGCTCGAAGGAGCAGACAGTTCGCGACGTCGTTGACAGAGGAATTCGACGTCACATCGCAACTGTATTGGCTCATGGCATTTCTATCAAACCAATCCTCCTCTTTCGCCGGGATCAAGTGTGCCACATCCGCTTCCTCTTGGAACCCCGTAAGCCGGCACACCTTGTCCCGACAATTGACAGCCGTACTGAGATCGGAGGCAGCATATGTTTTCGCAGGTGGCGCAGCTGCCGTCTCGACAAGGCCAGAATAAAGTGGAGGGAGATTGTCGTGAGGGAAAGGCCATGCGTTAAATGAGGGAATTAGTGGGTAGGGTTCGCCGTCTGATGAAGAATCCGAGCCTGGACAGCTTGTCAGTATCGTTGCTCGTACTAGACCGTTCAAAGGGGAGAGAGCATACCATTCTCCAGAGGGAAGTGGAGATAGTAGTCACCGGGCGCAATAATCTGCATAGGAGCTTGGATGAGTGGTTGCCCAGTGCGGTCTTTCGTGAGATGGCCATCCCATCGATTACCGCAGAGAATGCCGCATGCGGTCAGGATAGTTGCGTAGTGCAGCCCGCCTAATGCAGAGTCCTGAGCTGGAAGTGACAAGATGACATTGGTAGGATCAGGATACCCCGGATGGAGCACTGATACGTGCGGCGTGCGCTGGTCGAGGCAGACAATTTGTCCGTCCGTCGGCGCCGCATGCGCGTAGGGAGCTCTGATAGGCATTGAAAATCACTGTTCATATGGGTGAGGCAGCTTCATTACGATGTATCTCGAGAGTCAGCTTGATCGGGAAAGCGACGCAAAGTAATCATAGGTTCGTACGGAGTATATTGCGCGCGGGGTTGAGCATTACAGTGTTGTCATAGGCAACGGACCGGGTCGCCCAAATTAAATCTATTCTAGGGAAATAAACATCGAACCCACGACTCAAGTCTAGGTATCCGTACAGAGGCATTGTCAAGCTTTCCAATCCACTTCAGGTTGAAGTTGCCGTCACTGGGTTGTATGAACGACGGCCATCGTACCATCACAATAACAATAACACATGAATCATAAATTCTTTGGAGCGGGGGGATGGCTGACTAAGACTGGGTCTCAACCGCGCCCCCCTGAAAAAGATCAACTGTTCAGAAATGATTACGATCATAAAGATGGCAAGGAAGACTGCAGAGTCTGTACTGCAGAGAACTTGGTGCAACGAGAGCTTCGCGTACAGCGTGATCCAGTCGTCCATTACGGTCGTATCGGCTCAGCCAATCGGGTAATAAGGGACTTGAATCTTCAACGTTCAAAAGAATCAAAACATTTGAATGATGATTAGCAATTTCTTGTCATAGATATGATAGTTATTTTCAACGAGAATTATGATTTTACTACAGAAGACTATCGAGTGTAGAACGTCTTCATCATTCAGTTGTATTGAGAGAGAATATCATCTTTGACGTAAGGCTAGAATAGAAGATCAAGTCGGGGTGGGACAGCGGTTTAAACTCGACAGGCTTCAACGACAGGATTCCTTGCCCTGCGGACAATTGCAATGAATCATATCCGCATATGGATCATCTCCACGATCACATCAGAGACTTCCGGGTAGTGGACACGAGGCTTTTCGGCAAGTCAGTTGTCAAGCAGACGGTTTGTGTTCAATGCAATATTTATATATTTTGAAACGAGAGACAATTCATGCACGCTACAACGCTACGCACAAAGGCACTCGAGGTCATTGAACACTGAACAGGCGTTACACCGAGGCTGTAGTTACGTCCCGTTGCATCTTCTATTAACCAGCTTGGCACAAACAGACTCGATGAATCTTTCGATATAATCAGAAAAGTTCCTCACCTGAGAACCCTTTCTGAAACTCACTTACAAAAGAGATCGTAACGGAAAGCGGCTGATGAAAATATTCCTTACAAAAAATTCAGAGCCTTCGCTTCGATGTTCAGAAAAATTTCAACAAAAGGAGTGAAACTTTCTTAGGGAAGACGCTTTCCAGTGGTTCAAACCCATCATGAAAGACTTCCTCGAGGACAATAGAACAGAGGACCGAAAAACCGAAATTAATAGGTTATTCGAGGACTCATTAAACTTCGAGCAGCCAATTCGAAGGACGGACGGCGACATGGATACAGAACGCACTGCAGAACGACAGCTGTTTTAGATTGGGCCGAAGGGACCAGCCTCGAAGTATGCTGCAACCTTTCAGTAAATCGCCGCAGCGGCAGGTAGGGACGTTGATGCTCTCACAGCGCATTTAGGACTGAAAGATACGGCAAAGAATGAGATAGCTCATGCGAATCGTTCTACAACTCTGTTTATATTTCGTTTTGTTATAGCCATCACCGTTACAAGCAGGTGCAGTACTTGAATTGCTTTTCAAAAAGACTCAATGTCTTTACTTCTGTTTGACTCTCTACGCCATCGTTTTCGACTATGAGTTGCCGCTGGTCTTCTTGAATGGCTCTGTGGACTGCGCACTGGACGCTTCACCTTGCACGCCTTGTCTCCACTTGATCTGTGTGACACCGTCAAAGAATGGTAGGATAATGACATCGATCCTTGGGTCTTCCACGAGGCCCTTGTTGAAAACCCTCAGTGCCTCCCCATTGGTCTCCCAGAACGGTCTCATCACACGATCGAGGTAAGGGTTGAAGTTTTTACCCATCGTCAGGCCGCGGGCGAAGACTGTTCGAATTTTCTCAATCGCTGAACTTTAAAGAGTGGAGGAATATAGGAGATTCTTGGGCTTCGCACGCACCGTTGTCGCAGAATATTACACCCCGAGCGGAAAGAAGTTTCTTGTCAAGAATGATACTAATGTAGGTCGTATAGTTGACTTTGTCTGCGTCGAGGAAGATTATGTCAAATTGACCATCCAACGACGCAAGTCTTTTACCCCAGATCAGTAAGGACAAGGAGACATCAGAGCCAGAGTGCATGTCAAGGCTCACGTTTCGGCCGCCGGCCCCTTGACCAGCTTGACTCGATCTTCTACTCCAGTCTTCTTGAAGATCTCGTTTGCAATCTTGATCATTTCATCGCTCAATTCCAGCGTCACAATCTCCGCCTGTGTCTCCTTGGTGCCTTCGTACCATGCAAGCGCAGAGAATCCGCTGTACGTGCCGACTTCCAGAACTACAGGAAAGAGGGAATGTCAGGTTTCTGTCTTGGGCAAGCAACGATGGGCCCGGAGTTGGCGCCATGTGGACAACGAACCTCTTTTTGGAGCGATCCATTGGGCCATCCAGATCATCCATTGGCCCTGCAAAGCTGATGACATCTTGTCCGCATCGACAAAGTTCTTCAACGTGTAGTCCCAGTGTTGTTTGATATGCTGGGGAAGCACTATTCAATGCACAAATGAGCACAACACGGCTTGAAGACTTGAAGAGACAAGAACGACGAGCAGGTAGGTACCGTCTGAGTGCTCCTCGCAGTACTCCGACACTTGATCCGCAAGTTCGGGGGAAAAGGACAAGACACTGGCAAGCATGGTGATGGAATTTACCACAGAAAGTGTATTTGCGACGATGGAGATGTGTAGCTACAGACACCCCCACCACACGATATAGGGGGGTCGATGCCTACATATGTGAACTGCAGCCTCGATCTACAGATAAGACTGATTATTGAAGGATTTTGAGTTCTGCTCTGCCATCAGCCTGTGCATGGGGCGCATCCCGGTGTGGGGACTTTCGGAGCCGACTTGAGGTACATGCATTGCAAGGCTGCATGTAGGCATTCCAGTTTGTCACCAACCATTGTCAGCATCGGGATATAGTGGACCCTCGGAGGACGCTGCTCGACGCAGATTCAACCATCTTAGGCACTACTACTCAATCTGGCAGGTAGACCACCACCCAGGAAGATCAACCCTGCTTTCATGCACCCGTAGTTCCAGCGTGTTCCGCTCTGCGAAGCCACAAAAGTCGTACAGTATTGGGATATCGACGGACTGTAGCAGTTTTGGGCCCCCACGTCTGGCACATATCGTGCAGCCTAACTACCAGCAACGCTGCCCGCGTGGGTTACCAGAAACGTCATGCCCATGGCGCTCAACAAGGAAGCGTATACATGTGTGGTTGGGGCCTAGTCTTTCTTGCGCCATTCAAAAAGCCCACCATTACTCCGTAGTATTTAATCACATCTTGCCCTCCACAGTAATGGCCATTCCACTGGCACAACCCCGCTTCGACCCGCGCTACGTCCGGCCTTTCTTGCTGAGCGAACCTGAGGTTGATGCCCGCATCTCTGCCCCTGGCCGCACCCTGCTCCGCGAATATGCCAAGATCCCCGACAAAGAGATCGCCGCCCATGTCGCTAACATTGTAGGAACACACCCCAACCAACTGCCCTTCGAGGACATCACCACCAGCTGACATACCATCAGCAAAGACGCGCATACGCTCTGTGTCCGTACCCATGCGTCGGACAACTGCGTTTCCTGATCCTAACCCTGTCCCAACATCACCTTTACCCAGAGATTGTCTCTCGCATACAGCAGGGACAAAGTTATGTCGACATCGGATGTTGCTTTGCGCAGGACATTCGGCAGCTCGCTCATGATGGGGCTCCCACGCAAAATTGCATAGGTATAGACATAGAGCAAGGATTCTTTGCACTAAGCGAAGAACTTTTCCGCGACAAGGAACAGCTCGCGGCCCGCTTTCGCTCGGCAGACATCTTCCATGAGGACGACGAGGTGTGGACAGCCCTCTACGGTACAGCAGACATTGTACACGCATCGAGCTTCTTCCATTTGTTTGGGCTCGCGAAACAACGTGTCATCGCGCGTACGATTGCAAAGATTCTGAAGCCCAAGGCGGGTAGTATTGTGCTGGGACTTCAGCTTGCGGCAGTGGGCGAGGCTGAGGAGACCCCAGTCGTGAGTGAGGAGGAGCCAACGTTTTGCCATACTCAAGAGACAATGCAGGCGCTTTGGACTGGGGCTGGGGAGGAAGTGGGATTCAGGGGTAAGTTTGCTGTTGAGACGACGCCGAGACCGGTACCGGCAGGGATGAAGATTGGATTATTGGCCAACCCGAAGTTGCAGGAGGTTTTGTGGGCTGTCAAGGTTGTTCAATGAATTGGTGACCGTCTGCTAGTGTCGCATATTTGCCAAGAGGAATTTCTCACTTCTGTGAGTGATTCAATGGATGCTAAATTTTTCGAAACCGACGGAGGGGGCTTTGGCTGGTAGATCAGCAGGAAACTTCATATTGTATGACGATCTGCTATTACTTCTCTCAATAACGCGTACCTGAAGTCCGGAAACACAAGAATATCATATGTCCCTTTCGGACTGTATCCTAAACTCCTTCTTCACCCTGATTCCACCTCCTTTCCCACTCCCGGCCCCTCCCAAACCCATGGCTTGCTCAATATCCTCATCATCACTAATATTCCCATCTCTGTCCACCCCACTAACAGGCTTCAGCACCGCTGTACTCGCGCTTGTCTCCCAGGAATGATTTATTGGCTGCAGTGGAACAGCATGATTTCCTTGATCGAACCTATGAAAGCTTCTTTTGGCGCCTGACGAGACGGTGCCGGGTGCGCTACCAAACCATTTTTGCCACACGGGTTTGAGGATCAGGGAGGAGGCGACGATAATGGAGGTTGCGGGTTCAATGGAGGAGAAGATGTGCAGGAGGGTGATGCTGTCGGTGAAGTCTTCGAAGTTGATGAGGGTGGTGTACTTGGCTCGGAGGCCTGAGACGATGATTGAGCTTTGGTGAACTTGGTCAGCAATTTAGTTCCTGTCAGTCGACGACAAGAGTGCCAGGGATGAAGTAACTCTGGGTTCTCTCCAGAGAGATAATGTAAAATTCAGAAGCGGCTTACATGATCCCGATGCTGAAAATCAAACCAAGGCCGATTCTGTTCGCCAATGGAATTTGCAGTTTCCAGATAACCGGTAACGGCAGAATCAGGATAAGACCGTCAGTGATGGCGTCAACGATGCCAACCACCAGATATCCCAGGTCACGGTTTGCGCAGTGTCCGCCAGGAATGGTAAGATCCCAGTTGTACGCGATTGGGACGCAGAAGGCCCAGGTCACGGTACCGGCAAGAATCCCCCAGCCTAAGACAAGTATCATCACGCATGTTGCCGCAATCCTTCCACTTTGGTAAGCTGGGGTTTGGGAGCGACATGCAATCCGTCTGCTTGACTAAAACCTACCGAAGGCTTCGGAGGACGAAGATCCGCTGATAGAGGAGGCAGATGCTGCATTTACTGCAGACTAGAACAGTGCCATAGCACACACCTTGACCGGCGAGTATCTTCATATGATATATCAGTGAATGAAGCTGAGGAGTAGTGGCGTTGGCTATACTCGAAAATTTGTTTCCAGGTTTTGGGGAGATATCCTGCTTTGCGGGTGGCCGGCGCCGCCGAGGATCACGGCTGAGTACTGGGTTTTAGCTATCACTCTACTGTGGCTTTCTGGGTGGCAAACTGACCAGTACACGTCAAGGACGCTTGAACATAGAAGGCCAACTATATAACGGCGCGTCAGCCGATAACATTTGCTCAAGAGTACATTCCTCGGGTGCACAATACCAGAGCAGCAAAGACCAGATAATCTTCCAAAAGAAAGGCCTTGCGCTTGAGATGACGGGCGTAGATGCGCAATAAGACTGCAATCGTAGAAACAATCACACACACAATCGTAACACCAAAGATCGATCTTGATCTTCCTGTGGAGAGAGCTATCGCTGGTGGATAGCGCTCGAAAATCGCCATGGCTGGGAAGTAGACGTGGAGGAGAGAGGGCTACATCGATAGATTGAATGTATCTTCAACATCCTCTGCAAGATATCGGCTGCTAGGACCCCGGGCACTCGGGAGGGAGGCACGGAGGGAGGGATCGATTGTTAGAATTGCGGCAAAGCTCTGAGTAACGTGGATCGCCTTGAACCTAAAGACGCCTGCATGGTCCAACCACGAAGGGATCATCTTGTCAGCCTGTAGGGTGCTTACCGTCCAGGATTGCGAGGGCCGGAGCGTGGGACTGGGGGGTGTAAAGCAGAAGATGATAAGCCCAAATAACCTTGTGTGTGGGTGATAGGATCCCTCGAATTCTATCCCATGCATGAGCTGAAGCAGGGACGCTGACAGCGCATAAACTAGGCGGAAAAAGTGCAGCTTGCCTCCGTCCTGCACTTTACGAGTAGATTGATGCAACACATCCTAGTTGTGGCGTGGGAGCTGCATCTGGGGGAAAGGCTGGTGTTTGCGACCAACGGCTCACGCTGTGACATGTTGATAAGACTGTCAATGCCAAGGCAAACACCGTGGACTGTTCTGATGCAATGACCCAATTCTGTATTGATTGTCTGCCTACGACTTGTGAATGAAACTATGCTGCAGAACGATCGCAATTACATCCACGAGGCTGGTCGTGAAGCAATTACCCTGGTCCCGTAGGTCATACACCCTCGAATGTCCATATCTACAGGTAGGTATGTATGTTATTTGACTAATCCAAAGGCATGTAGGCGGCCAAGTAATGATCCAGAGGACCCGCTGGTCAGTGCTGAACCTACTTCATGACGCATTGTGCTTGTCGAGACGAAACATGTGGTGTTCATATACTGACCGTTGTATCATCCAATCAAGAACTGGCGAGCACGGAAAAAGCATCTTATCTTCTTCACCCTCTGCGTAGGCGGTTTCTCTGGCGTTGCCTCCGTCAGTGTTCACCAGCTCGCGTATGTCTTCTGGTTGTATCTCTCTCATCTTTCCAGATCCCAGGCTGACCCATCGTCCTATGTAGATATATCAGACAGGCAAGCTATTATCATCGTGACCCTGTTGAGCTTTCGTACTCCATTTCGGCCGGCATCGCTGGTGTTGTTGCAGGCCCCCTACTCTTCGTGCCCCTTACCTCCGTCTTCGGTCGATGTTCGCTGGTCTTCTGGTCGTTGGTGTGCACGCTGGCCTGCAACATCTGGGGCCCTCTAATGACCGGCCCTCACGACTACATCCCGTTCGTCATCTCACGACTCATGGCCGGCTTGTTCGGCTCCATACCCATTGTCCTTGCCTCGGGATATGTTATTGATATGTACTTCCTGCATCAGCGTGGGAAGGCGTTCACAGTGTTGGAGGTCTCGCTACTATCGGGATTCCTTGTGACGCCGGCATTAGGAGGATTCATCGCAGATTCTAGACCATGGCCGTACGTGTTTTGGTGGCTCGCGGCCGTGAATGGCTTTGCTGCGTTGCTAGGTGGGTTGAAAGCGGACTCTGGAAAAACTGTATTGACAGTTTGTGTAGCTTTTGCGGTTCTCGAAGAAACAAGCTTTGAGCGTGGGGAGACTCTAGGGCTACGGCCACAGCTAAACGGGTCATATCTCGCTCGCCGAGTCGCTTTGTTTCTTCCCGGCACTGCTGTCGTTCCTCGTACTACCGTGGGTCATATGGTGAGTTGGAGATTCATGCTTCGCTTTAATGAGTACTGATCACTATACCAAGATTCGGCGATACTTAAACCCCCTGTTAATTGGTCTTTCACCGGTAACAGTATTGGCCGGTACATTCGTAGTACCTATCCTCGGCTTTCTCATAGGGCTTGGAATTATGAGCTCCGTATTCCTCCAGACGCCCGTGAGAAAGGGTGGTTATGGCTTTACACCTCTTCAGAACGCGGCTTGTAAGCAACCGCTGCTATCCACTCACTGTCAACTCCCCAACTCATGTCGCTAACCTGCACTTAGTCAACACTTCCTGGTGGGTCGGCATAATAGCCTGCCAACTCTGCGGCTACTTTCTCAACGACCGCGTCCCGCTACGTATCGCACGTCGCACAGGCGTTTGGCACCCCGAGTACCGCCTTTACAACATTTTCCTTGTCGTCGCGGCCGCGCCAATCGGCCTGGGTATCTTCGGCGCGGGGTTACAGTACCATCTTCACTACATGGTGCTTGCTCTCGGTGCTTTTCTCATCATGTTTGCCGGCACCTACAGCACGCCCATCACGGTCAATTATGTGACTGAATGCTTCCCAGAGCTATCTCTTGAAGTGTCTGTCATCATGAGTGTATATAGACAGGTTCTCGGACTGAGCTTGCCGTTTTTTGTGATACCTTGGAGGGCGAGGGTTGGATCTGGCTGGTGAGTTTGTATCGACTCCTTTTGCTCAGCTCTCACATATTCTCAAAGTTTGAGTCCTCTTTCACGATAAGACTTGACAATTGGAACAGGCTCTTTGGCACCATGGCCTTCATCTGTGTCTTCGTGTCGCTCCTTATGGGCCTTCTTATAATGAAAGGTCGAACTCTGCGGAAATATAACCTGGTCGATGGTAAGACGGAAGATGGAGTCCAGATGTTCGTTCCAAAAAGAGGCTCAGAGGCTTACGATGTGCACAAGATGTCATCTAAAGTGGCTCTATAATTTGACTCTTCATGATATCGCTTGTATATGTAAAGTTGGCGAGACACACATACTTCTACACAAAGAAGTACAAACAAACCACTCTGCGTAGCTGGTTATTGTATAGCTATACCTAATAAGTCATCTCACTGTATTGATTATATTGTTGATTGACCAACCAAAGTCGCACACCTGCTACTCGCAGCGATACGCCTCTGGCATCGATGTTTCCTAATTGTTTGACGAGCAGGCCCAGAGTCATACTAAGCAGTCCCTCGGAGTTTTGAGCCTTCCCAGAGCTCCTACGGCCAGCTCAACCAGCTGGGCCAAATCACTTTTCTCGAGCCGGTTCCCTAGTTGCCGATGCGAAGTCAACAACAAAATATTTAAAACTCACATGAAGGTCGAGTGTCTTTCCCAATTACGATAGGATACATTAATAGAGAATGAGTTATTAAATGAGAACTCTGCGGCAAAATCCCAAACGGTCGGCTGTTTGAAGAAGTTGGAGCTAAGATTTATCAGTACCTTGCCTTGAGCTCCCCCGCACTTTCTCCTGCCGTCAACTCAGTATGAAGGACTTCTAATTCACTTGCCGCGAGTTCACCACGCTTGTGCCCTGCAGCTAGTTCTTTAGGACCAGGAAGCTCCTGTCGCATCTCTTTGCATCGCCCGACCTAGACGCTCTTCGCACTAACATGTAACCGTTGTTTCTCGAGCGCAGCCACCAAACTAGAAACCCTAGAGCCGCGAGTAGAGAAAGCCCAACTGCAACGGCTATAGCGGCAATGGCCCCAGTAGAAAAGCCGCTATGCGATGCGGTTGGTGGCGAGGCTCTCGAAGACGTAGAGGCTGTTGAAGACGCAGCCCCGAAAGTGACTGTGCTTGGGGGAATAGTAGAGGACGACGATGTCGGTATTGCTGCGGCGGCACCTTTGAGATCTCCTTCCTTCCATCTGACCTGCAAAGGGTCGGCAATGAGATAAAGTTTTTGGTTGTAACGCTCAAGATGTTTTGGTTGGAGAGGTTCTCAACAACGAAAGCGGTGGTGATGGTGACGCTATTGGTGTCCTGACAGCCCACATTGTATGCCAGGCACGATTCTGTTGGCTTTGAGGTGTCTGTGTAGAAATCTGTGCCAGGGCAATAGTAGTTACTTTTGTCTAATCAGCTGCTGCCACCAATACATTGTGTACAGTATATTGTAGTTACCCTGGGCAGCACCAAGCAGTTGTTTCACTGGATGGGGACTTGGTGGATTTGGCAGCAGAGCATGTCTTGTAGTTGTGTGGGCATACAGCGAAGCTGTAGTACATCGAGTACCATGCCCGAGGAGTAGAATACGGCTTCTGGTAGGGACAGCAGATGGATAGTGCATAACCTTGGGTGAAACAGGACCAAGGTAGGCCAATGCCGGCTATATTCGTGGCATAAAGATTGTCGACACATTCTGGTAGAAGGGTAAGAGGGGGTAGTCATGGGCCCCAAGTCGGTAAAGGACGTGATGGTCGGGTCGACAGACCATGCTGTAGTTTCCATGGTCAATCTTCATAGAAGTTGCGGATAAGGTTAGCTGATGTCCCAGTTTCAGTTGAGGTGGCTGCGAGCTTTCCGATTAGTTTGCACCGGCAGACTACTTCCCAGGAGATCAGAGGATGAGGAATCTCAATTTGGGTTCGAGATACTGCGCGCAATTCAAGAGAATACAGCAGGGAGAAGGACACTGTGGTTTTCTGAAGCCTGTCCCGGAGCGTTGCCATCGCATTGATCCCTCTCTTTTACGGGCCTAGCCATTGTTTCGTGCCGGTACTTTCCAGCTTATAGGCAGCTTGAAACCCGATCACCGGTATCGATATTCCCATGACGACGCTATTCTTGACCCTCTCACTCACGAGAAGCCATAATGGTTCCGGGCGTGCCGGGCTAACGTTGGGGCGAATCCTGGAGGATGTATCCGTGCCCCCCACTTTCGCTCATATAAGCGAAGTATGAGCGAAAGTGGGGGGCACGGATAGCTCGGCTGACCATGCAAAATGTCCGGAGCTAAAAACCAAGCTAACGCCTGAGCTTAATAGAATACATAGATTTCATGTTCGAATGTCATCAATACACAATCACTTCTTATCATTGATTAATCAACCATCAATCACTAATCAATCACTAACCAACATGTTTTCAATCACGAATGTAGTATGTTAATCAAATCAATTAATATCTCATTTATGTGAGATTAATCTAGTAGATTAATCTGAATTGTTGTTGCCGCGTCGGCATTTCGGGAAGGCGGCCCGCAAAAACGATGTTGCTAAAAGAGTTCTCAGCAACTTCGTGGGCTGATAGTCGATTCGAGGCTGGTTTCACAAGGTCAGAAGCCACATTAGCATCTTGAATTGAATCTTGCTTGAAATATTTTGCCTAAGGTAAAATCTTGAAATCGCCCATCTACTCGCCCATCTACTCGCCCACCTACTCGTTCACCTACTCGCCCACCTACTCGCTCACCTACTTGTTCACCTACTCGCCCATCTACTCGCTCAGTTATTCGCTTCATGATCTATCTCATGGCCTACTTCATAGTCTACTTCATAGTATGCTTCATACATGCTTCATAGCACATGCTAACTAGCTTAATAGAACGCATCCTTCATGGCTCGATACCGAGCTTTCTACCAAACGCCCTACCGAATTCCCTACCGAATTCCCTACCAAATTCCCTACCGAATTCCCTACCGAATTCCCTACCGAATTCCCTACCAAAATCCCGACCAAACGCCCTATCAAACTTTCTACCAAATTTTCTATCGAGCTTTCTACTGAGCTTCCTACCGAGCTTCCTACCGAACTTCCTACCAAATTCCCTATCGAGCTTCCTACCAAATTCCCTACCGAGCTTCCTACCAAATTCCCTACCGAATTCCCTACCAAAATTCCTACCAAACACTCTATCAAACTCCCGATCAAACGCCCTACATGCTTTCAAATACACGTCGGTCGAACGCATAACACACGTCAAACAGTGCTTCAAACAATGTTTTCTATCGAGCTTCCTACCTACTTTCACCCTACATGCTCAGCTATCTACTTCGCTATCTACCTTACTCGCCTACCTACTTGTTCAGCTACCAACTCAGCTACCTACTCAGCTATCTACATGTTCAGATATCAACCCATCACTCTATCTACTGTTGAAAACAGAGAACAGTACTGCTACCCGCGTGATTAGTAATCTTCGCTCCCAGCCGAAGGCCGACGCTAGGGGATTCAGAGGATTCAGGACATTTACCTTCTTCCCACTTCTTCCTTCCGTAGTTCCTACTTTCCAGAACAACAACAATCAGAACATCAATATGACCTCGTATTTCAACACCTACTCGCCTATCTACATGTTCAGCTATCAACTCAGCTACCTACTTGTTCGCCTACTCGTCAGCCTACTCGCTCCAAAACATGCTTCAAAACATGCTTCATGCGACGTGTCCGGACACGCGTCATTCGCTTCATGACCTACTTCATGGCCTACTTCATAGTATGCTTCATACATGCTTCATAGCACATGCTAATTAGCTCAATAGAAAGCACCCTTCATGGCTCGATACCAAACTCCCTATCGAGCTCTCTATCGAACACTCTACATCATTGCATTTGCGCATTTTGCATTTGCTCATTGTCATTTCGCATTTCGCATTGTGCATTGTGCATTACCTTTGCGCATTATCTTTGCGCGGAAAACAAGAGAAAATACTGTCTATTTATTCCTATTTAAAATCTTGTCGGGTCGGGAATCCGGATCAATACTCGATACCAACATCGTGACCCGGCCCGAGCTCGATGACCCGGCCCGACGCGGCCAGTCTAGTCATTAGGGTAGATACCTAGGCATGTAGATATATTGGGTGAACTATCTAGTAGGTAGGTAGGAACTGCGGAGGAAGGAAGAAGTGGGAAGAAGGTAAATACCCTGAATCCCCTGAATCCCCTAGCGCCGGATGTGGGCGGAGATTACTAACCATAGGGGTAACAGTACGTACGTACTGTTCCCTGTTTCCAACACTAACCGCTAATAGAATCCCCGAGATCTCATAGCTGAAGCCTTGCGCTGGCACTTCGCGCAGCCGAAGAAAGTGGTGAATTATTCGACCTCGAAAACGGCTGTGTATGGGGACTCGTGCATAGGTTCCCTCAGAAGATGAGTTCAGGCGATATGTCTGACGCCGTGGATAGTCCCCACTTGTGCTCCAGCCCAAAGTGTTGAAATCCACTTGCTGTTGTGGACCCTTCGCTTCGCCGTGTGATGCTGCGTTTAGCTCCTGATGATAATCTACTGGCGGGCGAAGGATGGGAGAGCGTCTTGCGTCCTGCGTGATGACGACTGAAAACAGTGGAACAAGATAAATGAAGACCGCCTCAAAAGGCTCACTATTTAATAAGCTGTCTTCTCCTACCCACTTTCCAATCTACATTTCAATACGGTGCGTGTCTTGTCAATACCTTCACCATGCCTTCTTTAACATCAATTGCCGAAGACATTCTGGCAAATGCTAAGCGTCTCGATGCTCATCTCTCTTACAAGACTGTGGCACCCACGTCTTTCGACCACGACAGTCTTGTGGATCTACCACATGACATGGAGTCCGTGCGAAACGCTTTGATCGACTCAACACATACTTTGAAGCAACTGGCCCAAGGTCCTGTAGGGCGTACGGTGGAAACTCTGTTCACTGTAGGCTCTTGCGGCTTCAAGCGAATATGTAGTCTCTACTAACATGTAAGCAGTGGACTGATGTCCTATGTCTCCGCGCAATCTACACTTTCAAGCTCACTCACGCTGTACCCATCGAAGGGTCGGCCACATACCAAGAGATCGCCCAAGCCAGTGGCATCTCGGAGTCTCTCGTGCGTCGTTTCCTCCGCCATGCAATGGCGAACCGTATTTTCGCAGAGGTCTCTCCTGGCCGTGTACGTCACACGGCGACCTCGAGGATGCTTGTAAAGGATTCGGATTTCTTTGATGCTGTTGGCCTGGAGACTGCAGAGCTTGCCCCGGCAGCCGGCAAATTCATCGAAGCATTGACAAAGTACGGCGATTCTGGCGAGCAGACCGAAACAGCTTTCAGTCTGGAGAACGACACCACATTGTCCATCTTTCAGTACCTAAGTCAGCGCCCTGAGCGAGCACGGCGATTTGGTGCTGGCATGCAGTTTTTCACCAAGAGCGAGGGATGGGATTTGAAACATCTTGCTTCAGGCTTTGATTGGGCTTCCATTGACCGCCCTGGCGCCACAGTGGTGGACATGGGTGGAGGCCACGGCTCAGTATCGCAATTCCTGGCCAAAACTACACGGCACGTGAAATTCATTGTGCAGGATCTCCCGAGTACGGTTGAACAAGCGCGTGTCTCGCTGCCTTCTGAATTTGAAGGACGAGTCGAGTTTATGGGCCATGATTTTTTTACGGAACAAACACTCCAAGGGCCAGAAGTCTTTCTCTTTCGATGGATCATGCATAATTGGAGCGACCGCTACTGCGTCAAGATCCTACAGAATCTAATTCCGGCAATAAAAGATGGAAGCAGGGTACTTTTCTACGAGTATGTTTTGAAAGATGAGGCGGAAACGAAGATAACTGAAAAGATAGGATTGTAAGTCTTTGATAACGCTGGTTCTGTGGGGTGTTGACCTAGGCTGATTGTGATCCCCCACAGAGACTTGGACATGGTGATGGCAGCTTGCTTCAACAGTGCCGAGCGAACCAAAGATGACTGGCTTAAATTGTTAAGCATGGTCGACGAGAGGCTTGTTTTTCGCAGTATAACCCGGCCCGAGGGTAGTACAATGAGCATCGTCGAGGCTGTGTGGCATTCGTCCTAACAGTAACGATTACCATGTTTCAGGGATGCTGGAGAGCGTCATTTACGTTCATTGTCGCCGGGCTTGAAGCTATCTACAGTACTCAATCACCGTCAATACGACGCTTTATATACCTCTAGACTGCCTGCTCCAGTCGATAGATTTGTATTTCGTCTGTTTTTTCGCTTCTTTTTTGGTGAAAACGCTCAACCTTTCAGACCCATTGTTGAAATGAGATGCTTAGGCCTATTTGGGGACTAGTTTGAGACTAGTAGGATCATGTGATCCCCTTGTATTTAGGCGAATCTTTCGCTCCATAGAACGAACACACTTACACCTATCGCTGCTTCAACACCCATTCCCTGCAAGGACGATGTCTTGGAATTCTCCAAATCCTTTGAGCCCAGACAATATTCTTTCGCAAGTGTTCTAGCGTCTAGCTACCGTCTCCAAAACGTCGAAATGGGTGTCAGAGAGATCTAGCATCACCGAATCTCATTTTCTTTCAATATCTATGTAGTTGATAACCTATATACTATGAAACGAAACGGCTCACTTAATTTCCCGGGGAAATAACACCATAGTGTCTATATACAAGCGAGTTAAGTTTTCTCGTCATGCAAAGGCTTTGATTACCCTTCACTTTCTCAAATGCGTGCTTTGCCAGAGGCGTCTCGTGTCGTTGCAATCTTGTAGCCAAAGAGCCTTTGAATCACTGGGAGTCACGACGGCTGCAGGTGCCGACAACACCGAGGTTGCCCTCTATCGTGGACCAGATCGTGTTGGGTGTGTTCTCAAGTGGTGTCCACACAAAAGTATAGAGGCATTGGTGTGGCCACGCATGATGCTACTCTAATAGCGAAAGGCTTTATTCGGTCGCGGTTTCACGTGCAAGACAGTTGGCAGAGGACTTACAACGTACCAAGTAAGAACAATGCACTGAGGACGATCTTTCGCCCGGTGGACTGTTTCAAGCGCGTCTTTGGGGTATCGTAGTACTGGAATGCCCAAGTCGATAATGCTGTTCGACCGCGAGGAACGAGCTTAGTGGGGGCTACGGATAAGTCTCTGTCAGCCGTGCTCGATAATGAAAGCAGATATCATTCTACTGTAGTATCAAGTACGTACCCCAGCCGGCGTTCTGTGTAGGCTGTGTTGCATCCATCATCACTTTGAAGCATGGTGCCTTTGACTCTTCTATTGTGATCTGGACCATCTCTTCTCTTGAAAACCCGCTCGATTTCCGAGTCTGAATGAGTTGTGCTGGTCTTTCATCATATCCTTGAACATCAACTTTGATCTTGCTTTCGCATCATCGCATGTCCAGTGTGGCTTGGACTCCGAGGCAACCTCACTTATACACTTGGTTGTACTTCCGTACCAATGCCCCGTTCCTGTCTGTCGCGTCTCTTCAAAACAGCCGCAATTTCATTCAATGGTTTCATCAGTCTTACTGGACTCTACCTTTCTTTCACACTCCTCAAAGATGTAGCGCTCCGGTAGCTTGTGAAGCAATGCTTCTTGCGAGCCACGAACAAGATGATGTTTGATACAACTCGCTGACCCGTTCTCAACGCAGCCACACACCAATAATCATATATCGAGATGTTGTTCTCCAACATTTCTCTAGAGATAAGCATCTCCCACAACAGCTGAGCCCACACTTTCTACCTTTCAATACTAATTTGCCTACTAATGTTGTAGACGACTGCTTTGCAGATCGGCCATCGCTGGAGAAAGGGTAACATCTTCTTGGTCACTATCTAGTTATCACAGACAGTACAATCTCAACGCCATATTCAGGGCTCAATGAAGCAAGCCGGCATATCACATATCCTCTCCACGGTCCTACTACTTGCAAGCTGTAGTATAGGAGCCGGCGCATCAGCCCCCATTCACGGCGATGGCGTCTCTATTATTAGCGGCAGTACCAAGTTGGTCACTCGATCGACAGTGCCAATTATACTCTCGTATGTGCTTCTGACGACCCTGGCTTGATGCTCTGACTAACAATAGCTTTCACGACCTGGGGACTTCAACATAACCGTTACCGATGTATCAGGCCATAGTGACGGGATACAGTCCCGAGAACTGAATCAAGCCCACGGTGCCCCATCAAATCACAAACGCGATGTCAGTCGCGCTATTGACACGTGCCCACCCGGAGTCCCTCACTTCATTCGATCCACATGCGATCACACCAGTGGAAGCCTGAACTTCAAATCCTACAAAGTGACATGCAGCTCCTTCGACTCAGGCGCCATCGTTACCCGCCTTATAGCTTTCCCCGACCCCATTACCCTCGGTTCCTGCGGCCCGAATGAATTCTGCTTCCAAAACAATCATAACCAAAACGCTCCCGTCGCTTACTGCGTCAGCCAAACAAACATGATCACCCTTGTTGCAGCAGGCGCCTCTCCCTCCGGAGCCAGCCAAGTGAGCTTGGATATCACAGGCCCGGCGCACAATCTCCTTGGGAACACGATTGAAGTCGTCATTAGCACCCCGGATGCACGTACAGTCGTCAAGATGGATAGCATATCCGTGACGGCGCTGGCAATGGATAAGATCAATGGACAGGAGAGCTACAGGGCGCAGGTTGGGGGTACAAACTCTTGTCAGGGTTGCTCAAGTATCGAGCTTCTGATGGTGCCGCAGCGAACAGCAAAACTGAGGTGGGATTTCAGTTTTCACGGGGTTGCTGCCGGGGCATCAATGTCTGTCATTTATTGGGCGACGACTTAGATGTGAGGGGTGAGAGCAATGTCGGGCAGATTCCTGGATATGAAAACGGTGCAGAACTGTGATGCCCTGCTGGTCTCATGGTATCGTTGATTGCGAAACCTGTATCGTTTTTTAGAATTTGCCGAGAGCCCCATCAAATTTAGTGGCGAATCTCCTAAAAGTGCAAAATAAGAACCAGAGTTGTAAAATCAACCCCACTGCCCCCCCAGTGCTTCATATGTAGTATATTCAGTGCTCCATGTGTGGTCTATCCAGTGCCCCTTATGTGACCTACCCAGTGCTCCATATGTAGTATATCCGATGCTCCATATGTGACCTACCCAGTGCTCCATATGTGACCTACCCAGTGCTTCATATGCGGCCTATCCAGTGCTTCATGTGTGGAGATTCGCCACTAAATTTGATGGGGCTCTCGGCAAATTCTAAAAAACGATACAGGTTTCGCAATCAACGATACTGTCTATAATAGTCAACCACCACAACAACAACATCATCGACCCCGTTATGCACTCACCCACCTGACGATTAACATGCTACTACTCAAGTTTCTACTGACAAATCATTCATATTACCTCGTATGTTTATATACCTACCAAGTAGACATGCCAATCGACTTGTACATATTCTACTACGTGTACACTCACCCTTCCCCAGTTTGGATGTACATCTCCGCACTAAAAAGCGATAGCAAAACTTGCAGGATTTGATATGAAAATCTGGGGATGCCCATAAACGCTCTTATATATGGATTTTTCATAGAACACGAGTTAAAGTGGGCACGAAAAAAAGAATAGCGTTTTAGGAGAGTCGACATTGTTCAGGCGCGGAAAAAAATTCCCCGGTTGCATCTCATCGGCAGGATCAGTGGCTGAGCTGAACGTCCCGGGGCGCAGCGGCAGGATGCGAACCGCAGCATAAATCCTTGCAGAAATCCTTCGAGACTCATCATGTCGTGAACTTTGTAGGCTTTCCAACGTCAACTTCCTATTTCCTTCAATTTGTTGTCGATATTCTCTTTCCTTTTCGAACAAAAAAATGTCTTTCAACTTAGACCGCGCGATCAGATGGAGTTTCCGCATATCTCAATGCACGCTGCTACTAGCCTTGATGCTCGGCACAGCTTCCATCGCAGCAATTCCGGAACTCAGGTGGGAAGGGCCGGTGTTTATGTATGTCACCACCGACATCATCTCTCTATCTAGAATAGAATATTTGACTGGGACCCTAGTGCGTGGCTCCTGCTCGAATCTCTAAGCGCCGGGATTCTATTCGCGACCCTCGTTGAGTTTATCTTCGCCGCCCAATATCAGCTTCAGGCGCGGGGATATGCAGTTTTCCAGGGCGTGAAGGTTTTGCTTTGGACGGCCATCGTTGTGGTTTGCGTTGCTGCGGCGAGCGCAGAAACAAGAGGATGGGAAGGGGCGTTGGTGGTGTTGTTGATCGGGGTTTTGGTGCTGTAAGTGCTGTGATGCGTCTAGTGTGGGGGGGGGGTTATGCTGATGATGCTGATGGGGTACAGAGCGCTTTTTGCTGGGAGTCTGGTGTATGCGTTGGTGGTGCTTCGGGGGGAACAGCCTGTGCCTGAAGAGGACGAGGCTGCACCTTTGCTGGCAGATAGCGAGAGTGATTGAATGATGGAACATCTATGCAGTTCTTACCGGATGGGCTGGAACCTACATTTCTTATACATCGCTTTTCAAATCGTATGAATGTGCGCTAGAAAAGTCTGTGCCTGGAGGGTTGAGCACTTCTCATACACATCGAGTCTTGAGCTTCATTCTAGTCTTCTTGTCACCACCTTTGAATATCATGCTGCATGGACTTAGTTTCAAAGAGCTGAGACCGATCAGTATAATTTGATGGACGGACTCAAGGGAGCTTCGAAGCGACGCCGAGAGTATACTGAAAGATTCGAAAGACACATTGGATGATGTGGTCGGGGTCCATTGCATTGCTTGAAGCTAAATGAAAGAAAAAAGAAGAGGAGAGGAGTCGGAATCGATCAAAAGAGGAAGCAAGGGAGTCCTAGACGCTTTTCGCAAATACGGCGTCGTTGAATTTGGAATTGAGTGTGGTAAAAGCAGATCTTTAACATCTAGAGGAGAGGAATCAGTGACATCTATATACTCGGACATTTTTCCGTCCCTAACACCACTCAAAGAGCTCTTTTCAGTAGTCCATAACTAGGCGTACAATAACAGAAGACTTCTTCATTGCGACTGAACTATGTCGCCAATTATAGGGTAATCTTTAAGGAGGTCATCGATAACAATAAGCAAGTCGCTTCGGTTCTGGACGGAAAGCCATCGTATACGATATGTACTCGGCCAGCTGAAGATGGCCGAAAGGGTGTTGTTATTGATTCGAAGTAAATTCAACACTTCGCGAATACAGAGTTTCGGGCGCCACCAACCCATCGCCAACAAGTCGATACTGTATGAGATCGAAATGGAAATGGAAATCAGGAGTATCGGGTAGGTAACGGGAATAAATTTGCTAGATTTGTACGCACTCTGCTATTGTGCAAACCCTATGAACCACTTTTGAAAAAACGTAATCGTCATCCGCGTCGTTTACATAGACCCACTCAACCTGATATCCCTCGAACTAGCACCAACCATGACCTTGAACTCTCCCTCAGGAACAAGCCAGCTCTGCGATGCCGAATCCCAGTAAGAAATATCCTTTCGGCGGATCGAAAAGGTAACCTTTCTGCTAGCACCGGCGTAGACGCCGACCTTCTGGAAGCCTCTGAGTTGTTTGGAAGGGGTGGATGGGGCGGAAGAAGGTAGACCAATGTAGAGTTGTGCTGCCTCGCGACCTTCGACGGAACCGGTGTTGGTGATGGTGGCAGTGACGGTGGCAACTTCATGGTAGAGGGAGTCAATGCCTCCTGGAGCCTTAGATTTACCGGCGGGGGATTTTCGGTAGTAGTTGATGGTGAGGTCGGAGTATTTGAAGGCGGTGTATGACATACCGTAACCGAATTCGTAGCGGGGCGTGATACCGGCGGCGTCGAAGTGACGGTAGTCGATGAAGAGGCCCTCTGGGTAGTTGTCGTCGAGGGATTGAACAATATTGGTTGCGTAGTCGCTGGGGCTCTTGGCAATGGTGTATGGTAGCTTTCCGCTTGGGTTTGTCTTGCCGTAAATAATATCAACCAAAGCGTTTCCTGATTCTTGGCCTGGAATACCAGCCCAGACAACGGCAACAACGTTTGGCAAGTCGATGAATTGCTCCATAACGATGGCGCCAACGCTGTGGATGACAACAATAGTCTTCTTGTTGACGGAAGCAACAGCCTGAACAAGATCGTTTCCGTTGTGCCATGGGTCAAGGTTGTTTCGGTCTCCAGCAACGCCTTCAACGGTAATGTAGCCTTCTCCGGAGTCGGAGTTGATGAAAACAATGGCGGTTTCTGCGGTCTTGGCAGCAGTGGTGCCAGCGGTGGTGTCATCAGCAGTTGAAGTGGTAAGTTTAGTACCGTCTGCAGCAGCCTGAACCTTGATGGCATCAAGCGGCCCAATTAGGTATGGGAATTGTGCGGTTCCAGATCCCCAGCCCATTGCCAAAGTTCCATTGTCGCAACCACGGTCGTTGCAGGCGTTTGGTCCTGCTGGATTTACAATGGCATCTGCACCAATGATTGCCAGACTTAAAGGCTTCTTGAGAGGAAGAGCACTGTTGGTATTTTTCAATAGAACTGTACCGTCACGTGCGACAGCTCGGGCAACAGTGGCGTGGTTGGACTGAACGTCAGGTCCTCCCGCGCCTCCATTGAACGAGTTAAATTTGACTTGTGGATAGCCAGTGTCTTGTCCAAGGTAGTACCATGATGCTAGAATACGGCGGGCCATGTCATCCAATCGAGATTGAGGAACTTGGCCACTGCTGACGGCATCTAAAAGAGCCTTACCCCAGAGGAAGATTCTGTCACCGAATCCGCTTCCAGGCATTGACATGTCCAAACCAGCAATAGCACTGTTGACGGTGGTATGTTGAGCTGTCCAATCACTAACGACATATCCTTGGAAGTCCAGTTCGTCTTTCAACAACCCGTTCAATAGATCAGTACTCTCGCAAGCATAAGTTTCGTTAAGCTTGTTGTATGAGCACATGACCGATGCAACATTAGCTCTGACAGAGTCGGCAAATGGCCATAGGTACAGCTAGAATTGCTCGTTAGAATCGGGTATTTGAAAGGTAGAATTCGAGACTACAAACCTCATGCATGACTCTGTCGGCAATGTTGCTGCTGATTGTGTTTCGGTTCAGCTCCTGCTCGTTTCCAACTATTGGTATTATTAGTACTTCATAGTCGAGAACATGATCCTAACAAAGATTCGGAACCTTACTCAAATGTTTCGCACAAGCCTGGGCTCCGGAGGATTGCATGCCTTTGATGGTCTATTGTAGTCGTTAGTGCTTCTCTTGCGTGATTCGTCAAAATACAAAGGGGTTTGGCTTGGGGGACATCTTGGCATAACATTGACTTGAATATGCGAATTTACATACCTCGGCCATGGCAATTCCAGTAAGGTATGGGTCCGAAGAGAATCCCTCCCAGTTACGTCCTCCCTGTTCGCTTATCAGTCAACCTAGAAAAACAGAATTTCTGATATTAGACGAACCGCAGCATTCTTCCCAAGGGGTCCAGCTACAGGTCCAAGCTGCAGATTGACACCTAGACCCTTGGCTTCCGCACCCATTGCTGCTCCTCTTTGGTTGATCAAACCAACATCCCAGGTTGACGCCGCTTGAACGCCCGCGGGAAAGGCAGTTACGCCTTGAGCAAAACGGATACTATGAATATCAGTAAATCCAATTCCAGATATAATAGTAAGTTGGCGTTCTTACCCAAGAGGAGAATCCTGGAGACAGAATTCAGGGTACCCAATTGCGGGGATAGCAGCAGTATTCCCAACACAGGGACCTGCTGTCCATCCGATACCAGTAGCCAATTCAACTTTATTCTGGTTACTCAACTTAGCTAATGCAGCGTTCGCCTTAGCATAAGCAGCCTTCCAGTCACCATCGCCAGGTGAAGCATATGCTAGGGTGACAACAGCCGCAAGGGCGAGGGTATTGAAAATCTTCATAAATTCGCCTCTGGTTCTTTTTTACCTGGTGTTGAGCTTTCCAAGGGAGGTACACGGCAGGAAACATTCCATAAGGGAATGCTCTGCTTTATAGTTCATATGTCCATGAAGCTCCTGTAATTCCAGATGGTGACACGCGGATATCGGTTGCCTCTTTCGATCTTAGCGTAGCATGAGACTCTACTGCGTGACAATGACTCCTCTTCCATACTGCAGATGCAGTCAAGCATCCAGAATGCCATGTGGGTAGGTCGGCAAACGGACAACGTCGCATCACGAGGTCTCTTCCAAACAGATGAAGCCTTTCCCAAATCGACTGGGGTTCCTTCTGACCGGCTGACATTTGTGTCTTGCATCTCTTCGTTCAAGCCATGAGATTGAACATGTGAGATGAGAATGGCAGGGAGTTTGATATTAGCAAGACTAGCAAGTAGTAACCCCGCAAAATGTAGAATTACTTTGACGCCCAGGATGGTTAAGTTCATCTCTTTCCACATGGAGTAAGGTACATTAAGGTAGTCACTGGAGGAATTAGGGTAATTAGGGGGTCACACTGAGATGTGTTGATGTTCCGCGGCATACGGAGGTAGAGACCCGTTTAACTTAACCCCGCAATGAACAGCACAGTAATCAACCATCCAAGGCCATGCATTGGGCCCAGTGATACGCGACTGCACCAACGCTAGATTTCCGTAAAGAAAGGCGGGAAACAATGCTTGATTGGTCGCTGTGTTATCCCTAATGACTTTGCCTCGGTACGGAATACATATATGCGATATGAGAATCATACCTTAGGCTATTAATAAGAGGGGATTCAAGCTGGTGGCTGATACTCGTAGTAGATGCGGCTCATAGACGGGACGTTCGAAATGCTTAAGATCAAAAGAAGCCGATTAATTCTGCCTCAGGACCTCAGACATGTGGGGCTAAGCCCCTGCGGGTTAGCCCTGCGCTAAGCCCCTACCAGGTTAGCGCTTTTGTTCATGACTAATCCTACTAGCCTTTTTCGCAGTCTTCTCCGTGAGTTCGCGACCACTAGAAGAGTTCACCCCCTAACAGATCAGGGTTAGGGGGTTAATGAGAGCAGCCGGCAGGCAGTAATGCACTACAGAACTCGAGAACGCGGAGAGACCTCGCCATTCTCTATAGGTCTTGCAGGCGCACAGATCACATACGATAGAGCCGGGAAAATAAATCCAACCCCAATTCTACCAAACGGGACATGGTTACAAGCTTTACCGTACAAGCAAACTCTATATCCACCGAGAACCTAAGACCCTTAATCCACAGGCAGGAAATCCTCTCCAAAAAGGGGTCTCAGAGATAGTATCAGGCTTCCAGTACATGGAATGGTCAGAACTCAGCAGAGGGGTATCTTGGTTCGAGGGGCAGATCTGTGGGCACGCAGACATGCGTTCAGGACGCGAAGGGACGAAGAATGAGTTCGTAAAGTGCTGAGTAGGTAGTGGTAACAAGCTACAAGTATAGCTTAACGATTATCCAAAGCGCTACCAGCTAATACTTAGGGTTAAGCTTACTTACCATAGCAACCGAGACAGAGACGACTGCAGAAAGTTCTGCCCGGGAGCATCGTTACCTGATTCGTGAACAGCGGTATTTCCGGTTTAGCGTCGATCAAGGTCTGCAAAACATTGGCATGGAAGAAGCTGAGAAAACGCCTAGTATTGTAGCCGCGACCAAGGAATACATTGGCAGTCAGGCAATTTTTGATCAAGTGACTGCTTTCAGAGAGACGATGCTCCGCCGTGTAGGTATGTCTCCAGACTCGGTGAATTTTTTTGGTCTCTAATTATTATCATCATAAATAGGGGTCACGTGCTATTGACCGTAGCCTAGAAGAAATAGGTACTTCAATGCAGGTTTTACCAGACCCTACAGTGATGCCAACCATGAGATCGAAAACTTATTACATGGTCCCTATTCAATGGTCGGATGACTTCACCGGCAGGGAAGAGATTTTGTAAGTACTGAGCTCAAAGCTATGTCAAACTGATGAACATTCGAGAGTTGCGCTCGAAGGACTGGGAGGTGTTGGCAAAACGCGTATAGCGCTTCAATTTGCCGTTCAGTATCAAGAAGTGTCTGTGTTCTGGGTACATGTCGGGAATGCGGAACGGTTAAAGAAGTCCTACCTTGACATCGCCAAAAAGGTAAAGATTCCTAGATGGAACGATTCAAACTCGAATATACTTGAGTTAGTAAAAGATTGGTTCGAGGGTGAAGCGTCCGGGAAGTGGCTACTCGTCGTGGACAACGCCGACAATATGGAGTCACTCTATAGCTCTAATCCCGATACACTTTCTGACTACTTTCCTCGATCTTACAGTGGCTCGATACTCATGACAACCAGATATAATAAGGTCGGCATCAAATCCGCGACTTCAAAGACTACCATCGAAGTTTCCGGGCTATCGTCAGACGAATCTAAGCAATTCTTGAACATCAGGCTTGGAGTCATTACACAGGAGGATGCCGATCGTAAACAACTGACGGAAGAGCTTGAAAAAATCCCGTTAGCGCTCGTTCAAGCAGTCTCCTTCATCCAACAAAACCAGACTACGGTTAAATATTACTTGCAGCTATATCAGGACAGTGATATTTCCAAGACACGTCTGCTCAGCAAAGAGTTTGAAGATGATACCCGGGATCGCGAAAGCAGAAACCCTGTGGCTACCACTTGGGCTGTATCTTTCAACTATATCAGGGAGCATGATACTGCAGCTGCAGATATCCTATCATTGATGAGTATGCTTGATGCGCAAGCTATTCCAGAATCCTTGCTTCCCTTTATCGATGATCGCTTAACGCTGAAGGAATCCCTGGGTACTTTGATGGCTTTCTCACTGATTTCGTTCCGGAACACTGTTTCCGCAGAAGGGGAGCAGGAAGACCGCTTGTACGACCTCCACCGGCTAATACGTTTAGCTATGCGTAATTGGTTGCGCATGGAGGACAGCTTCGTTGTATGGACAGCGAGGTCGATCGAGACCCTTGCTGCTCGTTACACCCAAGGGTTTTTAAGTACGCGAGCAACCTGGCTCAAGTATCTACCACATGCTATTACACTACTGTCTTGTGATCAGCTCAAAGTCGAGGAAGGCCCATCTACCGTTCCAAGAGCAGCCCAAAAGCAGGAAGCTACGGTTGAACATGCACACGGCCAAATTTGTCCTCTTTGTACTACGAAATTATTCCTTAGTGTAGCTCGTAGTCTGCTTCACATCGGGAACTTTCATCTAGCAGAACCATTTGCACAATAAGGTCTACTCATAGGCGAACGCGTACTTGAAGACGGCCATAGTTATATTCATCAAATTCTCGGAATAAAAGCCAATGTTTCCTTTTATTTATACGACTTATCTGGTGCAGCGAACCTGCTCCGCCGGGCAATTGAAGTCGGACTTGTCAATTTAGATCCCTTGAGTGAGAAGATCTTAGATTACGAGAGAAATTTAGCTTTGGCACTAGGATCTCAAATATTGTTGATCAGGACTTGAAGATTTGCATGGAGAGATTTGAAACGTTTGTTGGAATATTCGGCCCGGAATACTCAGAAAAAATGGGTTTCTCAAGTCTCTTAGCGAGCTGCTATGCAGGAGTAGGCCGTGACGAGGAGGCTTTTGATTTAACGATGAAAGCCTGGTGATTTTTTAATGATATCCAGGGTCTTTTTCATGACCGAAACTGGACTGGCATGGAATCGACTGTAAGAACGCTTTCAATCCTAAATCGGCATGCCGAGTCGGAAACTCTTTGTTTGCAGTTGTTCAAATCCTTGAATGACTATCTTGAAGGTCACAATAGAAGTATCATGTACATCATGGAACAATTCGCGAACTTCTGTTGGGAACAGGGATGTCGCGATGAGGTGGAACATCTAAGGGTTAAAGTGCTTGAATTCAACAGAGCGATCTTCGGTGATTGAAGCATTTCACCGTTCAAAGTAAATATGAGTTAGCAAGCACTTATTTTGCACAAGGAAATTATGCCAGAGCGGAGAATTTACATCTTGAAGTTCTGGAAGACAGAGGAAAACGGCAAGTCTTCTACTCGAGACAGTTACTCTGAGTGAAAAGTTCAGAGAGGATTATTCTGATACTATACATAGTATAGATTGTTTAGCAGAAACGTATTCACAATCAAGGACTCTATGACATGATCGAACCTTAAATCTCAAAGTTCTGGAATTCAGAAGAGATATTTTGGGAGATAGGCATCGAGATACATTTAGAGCGATTTCCAATTTAGCGTCGACGTTAACTAGTCAAACGCGATGGAAAGAGGCGACAAGCCTTCTACTCGAGGCCTATACTCTGTATGAGGACGAGTTTGGCGAAGGAAAATCCGGATGCTTTAAAATACCAGGAACGGTATCAACGGGTGCTAGGCATGATGAGAGAGGCCGAGGGACTTGAGAAGACGTCTAGCAAGAAATATGAGGACAAACGAGAGTCGACCGAGAACCAAGAAAAAGGGGGGGAACATTGTGGTCGAGCAGACAAAGCGCCTCGCGAAGATCTGGAGAACACAGTAAGAGTGGCCACCGCTTGATGCGAGCCACTAGAAGTACGGAAAGCACCGCTTGGAACCTGGAAATTGATGGGATCTTTGTATATTTCTCGGAGGATTGGGTGGGCGAAATGGTAGACACAGTGGAGTTTGTTTGGATGAAAGAGGGGTTTCTTTGGGTGCTTTTTTGTTTCATCCTCTTTGCACACTTGGGAAATGTATTGTGACATCGCGCCTATCTCTCTCATGATCTCGTCGCCCAGACTCGTTTTCGTCTTTTTCTTCTTCGTCACTACACAACGCTACACAATTCTAATCACTTTTCTTATCTCCTCGCTTTACATACTCTAAAATGATCTTCTCTTCTTTCTCCCATTTCCCCCTTCCTAGAAATTATCTCTTCTTCATTATGCAGATTTCACCTCGCTCAACGAGATCCGTGTTTCAATCCAACATGTTACGATCCTAGCTACGCACCTTCGTTGGTAGCTATGTTGGTGGCTATGTTGATGACTATGTTGATGGCTATCCTGAGGGCTATCGCCGATCGCTCGCCGCTAGGGCATAGGCTTGTTCCGAAGCCAACCCTATTCAGGGTTAGCTTATGTTCTCCTGAGTCATATAGATAGTCGGCCCTTCCCTTCTAGATACTTTCCTTCCTTAGCATTTATATACTCGTTACCTTACACCCATATGACTCGCTCTATGCTGGCCCCTAACACAACAGTTTCCACTTAACAATTTTGAAAATTGTCTTATCCGCTCTGTATGTACTATGGGTTTGGGTACAATCTTTTCGTCCTTCCCTCGCGGCTTGTCATCTTGCCTCTGTTCCACATTTTCGGGATCATCTTAGTCTAATCCCGATCTGTCGCAGTTCGCCCTGCCTTTAACTCACATATGCTCAAGGGTGATATAGAGCTGAACATTGTTTGCTACCATGTTTGCCATTTTTACCCTCTCTCGTCCGGAAATTAGACGACAAGGGCACAAACGATCACGACGGGCCGACTCGAAGGGTCAAGAGGGTTTGGAGAACGTGAAGGCGAAGGTGCTTTATCGAGGGCGCTAAGGCGAGGAGTAGGAATTGGACCTTTGTGAAATGACGTATGTGTAAACTTTCGCGAAATCAATCAAGCACATATACCGCAAACCCAATATTCAAACCGAAAAATAGAACGACAGCGACAGCAACAAGTACAGACAATCCAAGGCCCCTCAGGAACCCAACCCCTAATCTCTCCGCCCCTCAAGCCTCCGCCTGCACTGCCGTAGGCACGCACTTCGCCTTCCCGGCAATGGTCCTCACCAGCTCCGAAATCGGCACGTTGCTCAGCAGCTGAAACACCGACACGTCTGCCTGCATATCGGTAAACAGCCACGACCGGATTTCCACCGCCAGCAAGCTGTCCACGCCATAGCGACTGATCGGCTTCGACGGCTCAATGTCCTCGACGTCCACCATAAGCGACTTGGCGAGCTTGCGGATGAGTGCCATGGAGACGATTTCGGCGGCCGTGTCCATGGACGTGGCCTGCGAGAGTAGGGTTTGCAGCTGCTGCGTGTCTTCTTCCGTTTCGAGCGTGACCTGGTGCGTGTCGACTTGCTTGATGTGGGCGAATTTCGAGTCGTTGAACCACCACGGGATCTTGAAGCCGGCGAGGTTCGCCATGCCTCCAGTGCCGAGGCCAGTGATGAGCTGCGGGCGGACTTTTTCGCCGCGGATGCTTTCGCCGGTGATGGCGCATTGGATCATGGCATGCAGCTCCGCCTCGCGGATACCGGCGAAGCTCCATTTCTTGGTGTTCTCGGCTACTTCTTTGCCGGTGTTCTCGGCGACGTAGCCGATGTCGAGGATCATTCCGAGGTCGATGGAGCTGGCTTTCAAGCCTTTGGAATGGCGGTGGTTGGCGAGGGCGTCTTGGAATGCGTTGCCGGCGGCGTAGTTGCCTTGGCCTCGAGAGCCGGCGATGCCGGCGCTGGAGGAGAGGAGGACGAAGAAGTCGAGGTCTGCGGGGAGGGAAGAGTGCAGGTTCCAGCTTCCTTGGACTTTGGGGTGGATGGCGCCAAGGTACTGGTCGTGGGTCATGTTTTGGTAGATTGCATCCTGTGTACGTCAGTATGAGTACTAGTGTAAGAGAGCTCGTAGCAGGGGTTCTAGCAACGCACCTTCAAGACCATTGCACCTTGGATCGCTCCACGGATTGGTGGGAATTCCTTGGCACATTGACCAATCACATTCTGGACCTCGTCCGCATTGGCAATGTCGCAGCTATAAGCAGCCACATATGCGCCGTTATCTCTCAGAGTTTGAAGTGTCTCCTTCGCTTCTGGCTTTTTAGAGCCAGACCTTGAGAGAAAGACAATGTGCTTCGCGCCTTGTCGAACCATCCATTGGGCGATGCTTCTCCCCAGACCACCCAAACCTCCGCTAAGGAGGTATGTGAAATTTGGGTCGAACGTAATTGGCTTGATACCAGCAGGAATGATCTAAATATTGATCAGCTTTAGGATGTTTCGATGGCACTGTTTGTAAAGAAAAATAACTTACCGGCACAAGGTCTTCCTCGCCTACTTCAAACACAATCTTTCCGATGTGTTTTCCCATCTGCATGAGCCGAAACCCTTCTTCGATTTGGGAGAATGGCATGATGGTTGTAGGATGAATCGGCTTTGCGATTTTCTTCCGCAATAGGTTTACCACTTCTTGGAAGACTTCTGAGCACTTTGCGAGGTCGTGCCTGAGGAGGCCGACCAAGTTAATGGAGTGAAATGAAATGTTCCGGATAAATGGAGACATTTCGAGGCCAGTGTTACTTTCTATCGGATGGAAATATTTAGTAAGGGACACTTTGCAAGTAGATGGTGTTATTTGGAGGTTCTCAACTTACCGATATCCTTTCGACCCATCTCCACAAACCGACCAAACCAAGCAGTACAATGCCATGAGTTTTGAAGGGCTTCGCCAGCCAATGAGTTCAAAACGACATTGACACCGCGTTGGTTTGTCATACGCATGACTCCGCTGACAAAACTGTCGTCTCGGCTGTTGAAGATATGATCTTCGGGGACGCCGAATTGGTCGATGAGAACCTGCTTTTTGGTGCTCGAAGACACGGTCGCAAAGACCTCTGCCCCCAGGTGATAAGACAGAATGATAGCTGCTTGGCCAACACCACCTGCGGCACCGTGTATTAAAACAGTCTCGCCTTTCCGTAACTTGGCAACCTCGTACACAGCATAGTAAGCAGTGCTGTAGACTAAAGGTAAAGAAGCGGCAGTCCCTAAGCTCATGCCATCCGGAACTTGAACACACATTGACTCTGGACTTCGAACAAAAGTACGGAAAGAGCCAGGTGTCCAAGTCATAACTCTGTCGCCAGGTTTGATATTCTTAACTCCATTTCCAACTCGACTGACAACACCACTGCAATCAAGACCAAGATCAAGCTCTTGCAGTTGGCCCATCGCTGCCATGATATCTTTGAAGTTAAGTCCGACGCCCTTAACTTCAAGTTCAACATCATCGGCACTTAGAGAACGACTGTAGACGGGGTCATCCTCGAAGCGGAAGGTATCGAGTCTTCCGTGCGTACCGATCCGTAGTGCCAGTGGCCTGTCGGGCTGTTTGAAAAGCGCTTGTTCAGGCTTCGGCTGAACCAAGAATGTCGAGAGCAAATCATTCACCCCGTGCTCCAGGAGAATCCTTTGAATCAAGATTTTGTTATCACGGACGGAATACTCCCAGTCAGGACGAGTGAGGTTTATAGAGTTTACCGCAGAAGCCAGAACCTGCAAGAAGGAATTGACGTTTGTAATATCGTCAATTGGACGTTGATGGTCCAGGTCTAAAGTCGTGAAGGCTATTGATGGATTTTCTGCTCTTATGCATCTTGCCATTCCAGTCATCAGGTTATTCAGTGGAGTTTCACTTTCGATTGTAGCTCCCCGTGTGATCCACACTGATTCGGAGGCCGTCATGATCAAGGTCTTGAGCTGGTCCCATTCCTCAGCCTTAATATCTGGAAGAATAGGCTTGCTGCTGTCGCAATCGAGCAAAAAGATGCAAGACTTATTGGACACATCGATCTTGCTAGCCTCCTGCAGTCCTAGAATACTTGTCTCTGTTCCCGCTACCTTAAGTGTAGCTTGAATCTGGTGCGTAAATCGGCGAAGCTCAGGCCCTGGCCTTTCTGGTTCAACCATGAGAATGTCACGGGAGGAAGCTTCAGGCTCTTGCACCGATGCTGTTGATACCATAAGCGAATAAAAGTGATCATCCGGATTTGGTATGTCTCGGAGTACGAGATCAAGGCCACTGAAGGAATTGCGGGTCAGCACGTTGTTCCAGGTGTCTTCGGTCATCGTTGGACCCCATTCTCGACCATCTTTTTCGCCAGCCCACCAACCGTCAAAAGATCCGACAATCATATGGATTCTAAGAAGCGGGTTAGTGATCTCGCTAAGGACCAACTTCCCATCCGGCTTCAGGAGCTTCTTGACATGGGACAATGTTTGATCCATAGATGGAGTCGCATGGAGCACATTAGCCGCAATGATAACATCGTATTCTCCAGCTTTGAGACCCTGGCTGATCGGGTCCTCTGCAATATCCAGTTTAGCAAACTTCATGAACGGGAGCCATGATTTGAATTTCTTGTTAGCTTTTTCGAAGAAACCCGTGCTAATGTCCGTAAATGTGTACTCGGATAGTCGCGGCGAGGTTCCATGTTGACCCCCAAGAGCCTCTAATACCCCCAATGTTGCTCCACCAGTCCCAGCGCCAATCTCAAGGATCTTCATATCAGGCTTTTTATGCGCGAGAAGGTCCATGTATTGAGAAAGCTGAGCGTAGATTTGGGGACAGCCCACTCCTTCTTGGTAAAAGTTATGGAGCAGGTCGTCCTGCATCAATATTTCGATAGCCATAGTCTCACCTCTCAGGATAGACGGAAGATTCTCTCCATGTCGGCACATGACTGCTCCGTCGGTCGAACTACGGGCAACTCGCTCCAACAGGTCGTTCTCGTAAGCGTCATCAGTTTCCAGCCAGTTAATAGCCTGGTTCTGATGCGGCACGCTGCCATCGACCACCCGGTGATAACTTCTCTGCATGAGTTCGTAGAACTTGTGTAGATGTGGTGCAAAACCTTTAGCCTCTTCCACCGTGCAAGATGTCAAGACGCGCTTCATATAAACGAATGCAGCATGTTCAAGCTCGGCAACGCTTGAGCTTTCGACACCACCAACCTTCTGAAGAGAGTTGGAACACAGACTTTTGAGACCCTCACTGTCCAATTTCTCGATATCCTCTTGCCAGTGAAAATAAGAGGCGAGCTTGCGCATGCTTGCCGCTTGTGCGAAACCCAGTTCACCGTGTCTCAGGGCTGTGCTCTTGATATTTTCGAAAGTGACAACAGGGGCCTTGAAATTATCATCAAAGACTATGAACGAGGCCTGGGCGTTTTCAAAGCCCTCGTTGTCAATAGCGGCTGTCCCATGGAGTATATTTCCTGGTTCTCTAGGAATTTTAGCAGATACGAAGAGCCGCCCAACAAAGGTTGGAATGAGCGCTACCGTGAGGTCTTCATCTGCTGGTGTAGCACCTGCCAAACCGATTTGGATGATACAGTCAAGAGTACTTGGATGGATGACATGTGGGAACTCGAAACTGTGAGGCATCAAGGCTTTCGTATCAGGAATTCTTACATCGCAGCGAGACTTGAAGTTCCCTCGTCTGACATCAACTATACTCTTGAAAGGGCCGGAGAAGCCGAGCCCTATAGTAGCCAGGTTATCGTAATGCGTATCGGCGTTGACATGCCTGCGGCATTCGGACTCGATGGCGTAGAATCGTTGACGGTGTGCGTTGGCGACGGCTTCGTCCTCATTCGTAAACGCTTCATTACGAGGCGAATTGTACTGAGGTCGGACGAGTCCGCTGCAGTTCAACTCCCACGACTCTTCCCGCCGTGAAAATATCCGAAATTCATCCCAATTCGAAGCCAAGTCCTGTGAACCATGTCTCCAAGGTCTGAGGGAGAGCATTGTTTCAGTCCCGATGTCGTCAGGAGGGATTACAATAGCTTTCCCAATAAGAACGTCTCGTACTTCATAGCCTTCAACTGCTCGTGTAGGATCGGCTGTTTGCGCTGCCGCTTCAATGGCCATGACTAGCATTCCTGCTGCAGGATATAGAATCGTACCCTGAACCTTATGGTGATCCACCCAAGGGATCTCATTTAGTTTCATGACGTTGCGGAAAAGAGGCTCAATTGAATTGCCTTGGGGTATCGTCGCGCCTAGAAGGTCCGTCCTGGGGTGTTTCCTAAACCTATAATTCTTTGAAATTTGTGACTCGGCCCAGTATTTGTTATTGCGGTTCCAGGCATATGGCGGAATGTCGACGAGGTATCCATCCTTCCCAATGGTATTCTCGTCATTATTTGCTATATCAACTTTAACAGGATAACCGTGTTGAAACAGACGGCCAACGGCATCCAGAGCGGTGCTGCAGGCATCTTTTCCGCGCTGTAGGACAGACATGTAGGTGAGTTCCGCAAGTTTGGATTCCTCGCCTTTCAGTATTTGCTTGATAGGCCCTTGCAATGTGGAATGCGGTCCAAGTTCCACGAGGACATCAACAAAAGGCTTTGTAGATCGCCTCTTACCAGTGGAGTGGCGGATGAGATTTTGGAGTGCTCCTACGAAATCAACATGACCAACCATGTTCTGAAGCCAATACAGCGGAGTGATTTCAGATGATTCGATGAGGTTCCCTGTAACACTCGAAAACATTTTAACACTGTTGCTGCCATCTAAAATGGGGCGGAAGCTCTGTATGGAATTGAGATACAGATCCGCAATGATCTGCATGTGTGATGAATGGTAAGCGGTTTCGACAACTAAGCGTCGGGCAAAGTGGCCTTCTTCTTTGAGCATGTTCTCTAGTTGAATAATTGCACTGAGATCTCCAGATATTGTGGTACTTGAAGGACTATTCTTGCATGCAACTGTAGCTTGGCCTTCTGTAACGCGATCGACAAATGTTCGGACTGCTTCAGCGCTGAGGCCAGTGCCCAGCATCGCTCCTTTGATGTTAGGGGCGAGGCCAGGGATGTTTGCAGAGAGACGGCCACGATGGTATGATATAGCCCAAGCAGCCTCTCGATCGATGACACCTTTCGCGTAAGCAGCAGCAATCTCTCCACTTGAATGACCAACTACAGCAGCTGGCTTCACGCCCCAATGGCTTAAGAGATCTATAAGTGCAACCTGCAGGGCAGTACATATAGGTTGACTGAAAGCTGGAGAGTTGATCCTGGATGACTCCTCATCGCTGAGAAATTCCCTAAGAAGAGACCACGTGGCGCCAACTGAGACGAGATACGCACTGGCTTCTTCTAAGCTTTGCAGGAAGACCTCGTAGGCGCAAAGTTCTCGGCCCATGGCATACCACTTTGAGGTTGTCAGTATGTATGGAGCAACGATTTGTGTATGGGTCTTACCTGTGCGCCTTGGCCAGTGAAAACAAAACCCACTTTCGATGTCTTTGACACTCTTTTCGCTTTGACTGGTGGGCTTTCAAGAACATGGCAAAGCTCCTTCGTGGTCGAAGCGACGGCAAAAGATCGCCACGGAAAAACGCTACGTCGTGACGCCAATGTACGGGCAAGCTTTTCGTGAAGCTGGCCTTCCGTTTTACCGCTTGTGCTGTCAAGCTTTCCGACTAGATAGTCACGATAAAGGTTTGCTACCCGCCCAGTACCTGACTGTTCGTTGGAAGACCAAATGAATAATTTAGCTGGCGAAAAGGCACCTTTATTGGCAAAGTAACCGAGGCCTTTCGGGGACGTCCATTTCCAAGCCGCAAAAGGGCTCTCGGACTCAGAAGGGCTACTCCCAATCCCAGAATCCACAGATGAAGTTGGAGAGATACTGGTGAGAGGAGTGGTCGTGTTATGGTTGCCACGTAGTCGCCTGAGTTTCAAATAGTGGTACGCATCATCAAGAATGCAATGAGCGTTGGTGCCTCCATACCCAAAGGAGTTGATGCTGATTCTTCGGGGGCCCTCAGAAGGCCACGGCGTAAGTTTATCCACGACTCTGAGGTTCCAATCGTCCATCGGGATACGGGAGTTAGGCTTTTGGTACCAAAGGTTTGGCGGGATTTCTCCTTTCTCTAATGCGAAGATAGCTTTGGTTACTTGAGCCAGACCTGAAGCACCTTCGAGGTGGCCAATATTGGTCTTGATTGAGCCTATCAAGAGCGGATCGCCTGGAGGTCTAGCCTTCCCAAGCGTTGCGGAAAGAGCGGCAGCTTCTTGAGGATCCCCGGCCTGGGTGCCCGTACCATGAGCTTCAGCGTATTGAGTCTCTCCGAGACTCAAGCCCGCGTCCGCATAACACTTTCGGATCATCGCCTCTTGAGATTCAGCAGAGGGTACCGTAATGCCTATGCTATGTGTTAGTCTCTAACATGGCACCATTGATCGAAGTGCTTTAGACCATACCAGGAGTGTTTCCATCTTGGTTTACCGCAGTATTTCTGATCACCCCACGAATGACATCGTGGTCTTTGAGCGCCTGGTCTAGAGGCTTCAAGACGACGAACGAAGAACCCTCTCCACGAGCGTAGCCATTGGCAGCTTCATCAAAGGAATGACACTTGCTGTCAGGGCTTAGGAAATGCAAAGCTGTCATGGCGGTCATCACGCCCGGTATCAACATGAAGTTTACGCCACCAACGATGGACTAGACTAATGTAAGCAGTGATCAAATCAGCAACCTAGACTTAAAGCTTACTGTTTTGGACTCCCCAGTCCGAAGACTTTGACAGCCAAGATGCAATGCGACCAACGCGGAGGAGCATGCTGTGTCAATGCTGATACTGGGACCTCGTAGATCAAAGAACCAAGAGATACGGTTCGACAGAATAGCTGTACCGGTCCCGATACCGTAATACAAAGGAAGATCTTCTTGGTCAGCGGCCATCATCTCAGTATAGTCTTTTGAGAAACTGCCGACGTAGCAAGAGGTGTCTGATCCGGCGAGGTCTTCCATCCGGATTCCAGCTGGTGGCTTGTATCAGCATCACGACCAGTGGGTCTGCCATCACTCTCGACTTACCGTTCTCCATAGCTTCGTAGGTACACTCGAGGGCCATACGCTGCTGTGGATCCATCGCTTTTGCTTCGTTTGGTGTGATAGAGAAGAAAGGGGCGTCAAAGGCGTCAATGTTCTGATGATTCATATAGTGACCTCCGCGAACGTTGATCGCACCCGACCTCTCATTGTGTGGATGCCAGAAAGCATCGATGTTGAAGCGGTCCTTGGGAATTTCGGTCATGGCGCTCCGTGCCTCGGAGATGAGGTTCCAAAGCTTTTCTGGATTTGCTGCATCTCCAGGATATCTTCCTGCAAGACCAACGATGGCAATTGGCATGACAGGATCTGGGCCATCAGAAGAGTTTCCTGCTGCCAGGCCATTTGCGCGGGGAGTAGTTGGAGCGACCATTTTGCAGACGATATATCAATGTATCTCAAGAGGTGATGGAAACAGTGCATGAAGAATTAATTATATCGACTCGCAAGGAATGGCCTTGTAGATTTCAAGTCTAGAGAAGTGCAGCCAAGATTTGATTTTTCAGCCATCTGCCAGTATTCGATGCATATCGTTTGTGACGCAGCCGGTGGTCTTTTAAAGTACCTGTTCTGCTTGCGTGCCGAAAAGATTGACCTCCCTTCTGAAGAGACCTGGGGCCCCCTCTGCTCTGCGTGCATGCGGCGATTTACTGGAATCATCTCGCCAGTCACGGCTTCCAACGACATGGCTGCGCCTACTTTCCATACACGGAGGACCAGGAGCAGTAAAGGCAAGAGGAGAGGAAAGTCAATGGAGAATTGAGCGACAAGGCTACTGAAACACCCAAAACTCCTGCCGGCCACGAGCGTTTTAGAGCTGAAGCATTCCGTTCCGGCGAAGTTTGCAATCGTGCCTCCTATCTCGGCGATGCCATGAAGTTGTCTCGGCGACTTTTGGCCACAGAAAGTCGAGGAGAAGATCAATATTCTTGACTAATCCGCATAAGCATGCGCTGTCATCGTCGCTTTGATTGATCATCGTACAGGCACAAACGCCATGATGGAAAGCGCATCATGAGGCTGTCTCGAAGTCTCTCGTTGGGGGTTAATCACTGTCGCTGTGTGTGGACAAGCATCACTGTGATTATAACGCACTTCACAGTCCTCGCTGCTGTCACACGTCGCTCTCAACGCATTGCGGCAAAGTAGGACGAGATTGATGCTTTGCATATGCTTCTCATATACTGTAAATGTAATATAGTTAGACAAATTCAAAGTGTTGATTCGGGGTTGAAATGTTTTTGAACAATATGTTTCGCATAAGCAAAAAGTTGAGCTGAGGTCGGAAAAAAAGAAAAAAACTTCCGGCCACTATTCTAGCCCCCCACGAACTGTTTAACCCCTTTGAGACGTAACGCATCAAAGTATTCCGTATGTAAATAAATGAAAGTATTAAATGAACCTTGCGAGCCTTGCGAGCTTAAATTAAGATCAAGAGCTAAACGCTATTCTCCGTACTCCATACTCCGTACACGTTTTTAAGCTGCAATCGACACTCATCGTGTGGCAGCCATTTGGTTCCTGAGCTTCACCAACAAGCTTATGTGCCACACACGAACAGCATCATGAAACTCCCACGTGTCAGTATCGGACGATCCAGAGCAGAGATTCTTATCGACGTAGGAAGCGGCATCCTCCCCAAATCAACCTCGACGCAGCACTGCCCTGGCAGTCGATCGAGCGTTGTATATTGGAAACTGCAACGCCTTCCTTTCCGGGGCTGCTGAGGCTGGCTTGCGCCCGCTCGTACCGTCTCACGATTGCCTCGCTCGCACTGATGTTTCGAATCCCTCGTGCCTCGTGTGGTGCCTATAAGCCACCATACGGAGGGAGGGCAGGAATCTCGTCAGATTCAACCCTCCCCAGTCCGGATCTGACGTGAGAAGATTTGAGACGCTGCGCCGCGACGTGTTTTCCAGATCTTATTTAGAGCTGCGAGGTCCGATGTAGAATCGTCGATGTCCCACACGCTCGCTAGATGTGGTGAATTGCTGAGGAAACCACTCGTTGCTGGAGGCGTCTCTGCGGGCCTTAGATGTTCCTTTGTTCGCCGAGCCTCGATATACCCTGCGAAACCCCACGTCCTGACGCCTCCTCACCACCGAAAGCCAAGTGAGCCCGTTGCAATGAATCAAGTTCAGAAGCATCGTGAGGCCTGTGACGCTTGTCACAACCGCAAAATCCGTTGCCCGTTTGTTGGTCCTGGCGCCTGCTCCAATTGTCAGAACACCGGGCGGGTTTGCGTCTTCAGCCCTAGAGACGAAATGGGACGGCCCAAGAAATGTAACACCAAAAAAGGTCGCGAAGGGTCCCGAAAGAGGCCTTCGACGAAGAATTCACTGCCTAAAAAACAAGAAGACTCGGACCAGCCAACACAGTCGACGAACGACAAGACCTGGCCGAACGTTTTTACCCAGCGCGAGGGCTCAATGCCTGTCGAGGCAGCTGCCTTGAATTTCCCGGACGAATGGCAAAACTTCCTGTCTTTCCCTACCGATGAGTTCGACTCCATACTGTATGCTCAACCTGCGCAACTTGTATACAAGTAATACGTGCTAACCTAACACTCAAGTTCCCAGTCTGCCATGCCACCAACGCCCTCATACACCCCGACTACACATGGACAACCTTGCCAAATTGCAACACCAATTTCTTCACGGATGCCTCCGCTCGCTTCGCCTGTCTCGTTACAACAACAGGACGCACCATCCAGTTTCGAAGACCTCACCAAAGGTGGAAATGAAGATTGGACCGGCCGAGTTCCACTTCTCCCTCACCACCGCAACTACTCCTTGCCCACACACATCGATCACTGCGGCACGGACAGTTCTCTCGAAACGCACCGAATGCTGTCTAATGTACTATATGACCTTCGTTTAGAGTACGGGAAAAAATGGTCTACGCCAGAATTTGAATGTCCACGACGTGACGGCATCTTCCGCTCAGTTTCTTTCCTCTGCGACGTTGTCCAAGAAGTCCTCACGGACCGCGAAGCTTTGGAAGGACCACCGGCAAACATTGACAGCGAAACCAACATCACGTTCATGTTGACCTTGACGGCGATTTCGATGATTCTAAACATCTACAAGTCACTCTGCCAAATGTACAGCGGCTGCTCCGAGGTTCGGAACAGAGGGAAAGAAGCATTAAATCTCGAAAATTCTTTTGTCGCGAGTGCTCTACGGCAGTCGAAGGCATCGGCAAGTCTGCATAAAGTCGTCCAACTCACAACCATGGATTTCCATTTAACTCGACTACAACGCATGTTCAACATTCCAAACACACCAAGCAGCTTTCAAACTGCTTTGATTGATACGGGCGAAGGCAGTGAAGAAATTCAGGAGCTTCGAACAGTCGTACAGGGATTGATTGAAAGTCTGAAGTCTGCTTAGTTACTCGGTTGCATTGGCGTCCGGGAATTTCGTCCTTGAAATTGGACGCCATATTGGCTAGGTAGTTCTGAGACGAGGGAGACTCGTCTCATCGACGGGTTAGGTCCTTTGCTTGGTCGGAATTGGGGCCTTGGTGTACCCTCTGGAATCTCTGGAGCAGAAGTCTATACTAGTCTCTGAAGGAGCGTCCATAACTGCTTGTAAATTGTAAGGTGATTTGGGACGAGTGTGCGGGATCAAAACAGCGAGGCACGAGACCCCAATCCCCCCTGCCCGGTTAGTCGACCTACTGTAACAAAAATCAAGGGCTAAGGTAGTGGATAGATCGTGATGATTGTACCAAAAGCTTCGAAACCTTCTTTTTACCTTCCAACACGTGCGAAGGCTACCTAGTTCTATCCGATTGCGACCTCAATCATGTCTGATCATTGCCAGAGCTCCTGACCTGTGCGAGCCAGCGCCAACTGCAGCACGTATCTGAGAGGACCCAGAATCAGATGAAACCTACCCGTATCATCTCGTTTCGATTCTCAACCGCAGTTTGTCTCGGGCCGCACGGGGGGCCGAAAGGCCAACAGCGGTTGAAGCATGGTACAAATGAGTAACATATCAGCTTGAATGCCTCGGGACGAAATGCAGAATGCAGGGGAAAAGCGGAGAATTAAGGTACATAGTGGGATGAGCCACGTGGAGCGGATTGCAGGGGATTGCCTGAGCTGTGTGTTTGACAGATTGGCCCTTGGAAATGACGTGCTGACTGCAGATCAAGTGAATGAAACCTTTCGCTTTCCGCAGCAATTACCTTTTTGGTATCTTACGTATTTTTGGTGTTTTACGTTTTTTAGTTTAAAAATAAATTATGTACAGAAGTTACATGAACGTTTGGTATGTACATAAGGTATGTACTTTACACATTGGAATGGGTTGTGGTTAATTATCGCTTTTATTTTCTTTGAGCAGCTCGAGCACAGAGCATGTGGGATGAAAGTGGAAATGGAAATGGAAATGGAGGCGAGGATTATAGGCAGAGCGCCGAAACCGTGGTTTGAGGGAGCCGACGGATGTGAGATCTGGGAGAGGAGGCTAAGGCGGAAATGCGGTTTGGTCGTGTTTGTGGTTGGGGTGGTCTATAAAGTTATATAGAGGTAGAGTGTGGAGGACGACGTGATGAAGGTAAATGGTCTTCATAATTGGACACAATTCCTAAATCCCCTATATAGTCACACCCCCGCTACCCAAAAACCCCCCACCACAGATCTTCAGCCTTCTGCCTAACCAACAGCATCCCATACCCGACCGCGCTAATCACAAACCTCACGCCCCCAAACTGCGTATAGTTCCCCGTCATAATACTCAGCAACATCGTCCTGGCGCCATACTGCAACACCCGTCTCTCCCACTCCTTCCCCGTAATCTCCCCCTCGAGCGATTTCTCCAGCAGCAAGCAATCCACCGCCGCCTGGTTGGCACTTAACGCTACGTGTGGGCGGAAGAGCGTGAGCGCGTCGCCGACGAGCAGGAGATTTCCATCGAAGAAGGAGGCTTGCGGGGCCATGGTGTGGCTGACGCTGGAGATGAAGGGCTGGGTGGTTTTTTCCACGAGTTCAGCGAAGGGGCGGGCGAGGATGGATTTGGCGAGGGCTTTTTGCTTGGACCAGATTTCGGGGCGCATTTTTCCCGGGGGGAGCGTATTGTGGTGGTGATGGCCGTCGCTGTCGGTCATGATGGCGGCGTATTCGGCAGTTGAGGCCGGGCAGTTGTAGTACCAGACGAAGTTTAGGATCCGCTGGCCTGGCTCGAGACTTCCAGTTGGCCCGGGAATTTTGTACCTAAGAAATTGTAAGACTATGTAGGTGTGGATGATATTGCTATTACTGGATTACGTACACCAAAATGTAATTGCGAGGCATCTTGAAAACCGTAAAATTGTCCTTGATGGCCTGTTTCGTCTCTTCAGAAGCGTCCTTCTCGAGGACACTACCACGCCAAGCGACGTATCCAGCATAAGGGCGCTGTAGCTCCGGAAGTAGAATTTGGCGTACAGCTGAGTTTGATCCATCTGCTGCAATGACTAGATCTGCATGGAGAAATCCACTTTTCCCGTTTATGGTATCTTCGAATGTGACAAGGACCAATCCATCAGTGTAGCTTACATCGGTCACTCGCTTTCCAAGATCATAAATAACCGCACCGTCTGTCTCTTCTGGTTCAGGTGGTTCGGGGCAATGCTTGCTCACGAAGTCATCGAAGTTCGCACGCAGTCGATAATATAAAGTTGTCCAAGAAGTGTTTGCCATAGGAAAAGTGACGAAGCGAAGATTCTTCGATTCACGATCGATAAATTGCAGGCCTGGGCAATCGAGAAAGTATGGTTCTTTCAGCCTATCATACTTTTCGAAGAATTCTTGCACCTCTTTTCCAGCTCGAATACCTGCGGCTTGGCCATGGAGGATGGATTCCGGGTTCTGCTCGAGTATATGGACACTATGACCAAACCTTTTCAACATGACGCCGTGCATCAGACCGGCCAGAGAGCCGCCACACTACTCAATTCTACTGTCAGCGGAAGAATTTTGTAGGTCTTGAAACAGGACTGCTCACGATCACGACGTTCATGGCTTTCCCACTTATGATGAAAATGTCGGTCCTGTCATGATTACAGAATTCAATATATTGCTACACCAGAACGCATGAACGGCCGCGTCTTCGAACTTGACAGGGGCAAGTCGACTCCTAGATTCAGTACTTGGCTGAGAGGCCTGAAGTCGCCCCAGCCGCCATCGATCGGAGGAAATGTAAGACCTAGATTCCGGCTGGTGAAACGAGCATTGATCGGTCTGGTAGCCATGGTGTTCCTGTTACCGGGTGAAAAGTTGATTGGGATGTAAGTATGTCACCGAAGACCCAAAACACGTCCCATATTGTTCTTGGAATAGCGTTCACATCAAACATTGCGGCGCTGGCTGCTACATGTCTCGCTTGTATAGTGATATAGCTGTAACAAGTAGACTGACTGCCAGCTACCTGCTGATCATCGGGATGTTCGTATGTCAAAGGTGTAATTAGGCTTGCGCTGCGGCTGTCTGTGGTTCGCCGTAGTCGCACAACCTCGAACAAAGATGAGGAAGCCACATGTAAAGTCGCCGTGTCTCGATAGCTATTGAATCCGCCGAATGTAATCAGGCACAAGGCGATCATTTAGATAATTTTTCGTACAAGATGGAAATTTCTATTCTCAGTTGTCGTTCTCACAACATTCAAAGATGGCAGAAGGAAGAAGAACCATCCTAATCACAGGGTAAGAAAACCACCAGTTGCAGTCGTACGATATTGACCTCCCCCATAGCTGCAGCCCTGGTGGCATTGGTAACGCTCTTGCTCGACAATTTCATTTGAAAGGTACGATCAAACGAAAACCTTCAGTCCCGCAACCTTGAGCTAACATATGTCCTCCTAGGACTCCGCGTCTTCGCAACTGCCCGTGACCCTAGCACGATCTCCGAGCTGAGCGACATAGGCATCGAGACTTTAAGCTTAGAAGTCCACAAACCCGAATCCATAAAAGCCCTCAAAGCCTCAATCGAAAAGCGTGCCGGCGGCAGTCTCGACATACTCATCAATAATGCCGGTCGTAACTACACAATCCCCGCCCTCGACGTCGACTTCGACGAAGTCCAAGACCTCTTCGATATTAACGTCTTCGCCGTCATGCGCATGTGCCAGTCCTTCGCTCCCCTCTTAATCCGCGCCAAAGGCATGATTGTTCAAATCGGCAGTCTTTCCGGCTTCATGCCTCATGTCTTCGGCTCTCCCTACAACGCTTCAAAAGCTGCCCTGCACTCCTACAGCAACACTCTGCGTGTCGAACTCGCCCCTCTGGATGTGCGCGTGGTCCTCGTCTACACTGGCGGCGTGCAATCGCGAATCGCGCGTATCGAGCGCTCACTTCCAAAAGACTCGCTGTATCTACCCGCCAATGAGGGGTATTTAAAGAGGATGACGCATACGCAGCAAAATGCGATGCCCACCGACGTGTATGCAAAGAGTGTGGTGGAGCAGTTGCTCAAGAAGAAACCGAGGCATTGGATTTGGGAGGGAAGTTATATTTGGTTGATGTGGTTTTTTTGGACGTGGATGCCGAAGACATTTTTGGATGATTTGTTTACGAAGATGTTTAGTTTGAATAAGATAGCGGGCTCCCAGGCAATGAGGAAGCTTAAGTAGCGTCTTAAAATCTACAGATTGTCTTTGGAATTGTTTTTTCAAGCCCTTTCCAATTCTACAAGTAGTCATATCCATGAACCGACCTTTGTTTCCAGTGACACCCTTTTGGTTAGCCGTATTGTTTCCGTCTGCCGGCTCACATGTTTGGAAAATCTGGCGAAACAACTACATATGATTCAAAAAATTCTCGATGTATATGCTGAAGGAACCTCCACTCCCGTGATTCAAAGGCAGAAGTTTCGATTCTCATTTTTGCACCTTCTCAATGTTGAAGTATTATGCTAAAGGCCTAGCGTCATCACGTGGCCCACAAAATAAATAGGCAACACACCTTCTAGATATTCAATCAACCGTCATTGCCTCAGCGTTCAAAGTCTCCTCGTTAGGTGGAGTAAGTACTTGAAAGTATTCGGCCGTCATTTTTATATACCGTTCTTCACGCATCTGCATACCTGCCTGCAAAGCACGAGAAGATATGAAGTTCGGCTGTAAACTTCTTGATACAGGCCACATCCAGATAGTATTGATTCGAGAGATCTTTTCTCGAAGACCCAGTCGAAAGACTCGTCGGTCATCGAAACTAGATGCTGTGGGCGCCAAGTAAAGGACCGCAAGCATCAAGTGCAAGGACTTTTCAGACGTGGGCTTGGGAAACAAGCAGCTTCTTGGCCACGTCCTTCGAGTGCTTACTTAAATGGCGCCAGGCCAGGTCATACCCGTTTCCAAGACGCTCCTCGCGGTGCGAGCAGCAGTGACTGAGCACCACAACGCCTCTCGACGAGGCGTTCGCTCGAGCATTTCAATAGCCCTCCAGCGTAACGACAGATCTGGACATTTACATGCCACAAAGAACAAACCTGGAAGGACACCCATGTCCATGATGAACAGAGGAGGCTGATTAGTCTTGCCTGACATAGGGTTAGCATCTCTGCTTTGCAATACAGTGCATTCTTCAGCCAGATCGAGCACTTCTTTGAAGTCTGCAGCCATTGCATTAAGAGCTGGGCCTTGCGGTAGGAACGAGACCCAGAGGCGGATCGAACAAAGTTTGGCGAAAAAACGGAGGATTACAAAGCCTGATTTTGGTTGCTTTGACTCTATATCCCGACGTCGCCGAGAGTGACCTTTCATAAACGAGTCGAAAGCATTTGTCCATTGTCTTAGCTGGGCATCAACCTGAATTCGACTTGCTACTGCAGCATCTGGGCCGGATGGAAAGGTGGTTTGGCCTCTACCTTCCTGCGTAGCACCATAAACGACAAGTGCAGCATTCTTCATGATACGCCCCTGGGCATAACGGGCTTCGTCAAGAGTCTCAAACTTCATGTCAGGTGGACAATTAGCAAGGGCACCTGAGAATGATCCCTTCGATGCTGTGCATTGCGTATACTCTTGAATAGATGAAGATAGAATGCGGAGCCGCGTAAAGGAATACAATAGTGAGTCCTTGATGTCGCCGCCCAAGGAGAGCGCAGTCTCTTCATGGTCGGAAGGTGCTCCTCGCTCATCTTTCTGTGGGAAATCTTTCAATATGTTGGACCCGTTCTCGATATGAGCCAAAGCTGCTTTAGTATTTCCTCTCAAGGCCTCGATGCATGTGAAGATGATGCAAGCGGTGAGAACGATGGTCGAAGATGATATGCTCGAGCCTAGTTGCTGCTGCATACCACGTAAAGCTTTTGTATAGTGGCTTATCGCGATGGCCTTCGGTCGAGATATGACCACATCGTTACTTTCCAGAAAGCTGTTGTATATTGGCGTCCCCAAAACTTCGGTGTGTTCAAATAGCGACGCAACAGCAAGCATTGCATGCCATATGACTGGCTCTGTCTGGCTCATCTGTGGTATTAATGTCGTCCAGATTTTTGACTTTGTATGCCCCGGGATGATTGGTAGGCACTTCACGTAGAAGATCTCAAGAAGTCTTATGTCCTCGGGAGAGCCTGTCAACACAGATGAGATCCCCCTTGTGATGTTTTCGACTTTACTGTTCTGGGCGGTTGGGACGGGCCGAAATGGAGTAAGCTGCTTTGGACTCTTTGAGTCTAACGTGTCGTGGGTATAGCCATCACATTTTCTGCCTGTAGAGGCGCACTTCGTACAGACTGGTTTAGTCTCGTCGCACTTGATCTTTCGGATCCTATACGGAGGGAAACGGTAAGCTTGAGGTTTGAATGTAGCCTGATACAGGGATGTGTGGTCCACTTACCTGCACGTGATGCAGCCAGTCCTAACTCTTTTCCGTTTCAGCTTCACAGAGGACCCAGGTGAGCTAGAGGCAGAGGTAGAGACAGCTGATGGGGGGGATGGGACGTTCACGTTCCCGTCCATGTGAGCACACGTTGGTTACGACAACGCCCTTCTCTTCGAGGAACACTACGGAGTATTCCGTATCTATCTACCTATCCCATGATCAGCGGCTAAGCCAACCTTGGATTATAGACTAGATTAGCGGTCCAACCAAAAGCCCGCCCTCGGTTAGAGAAATTGGCGAGAGACGCCTCACGTTTTCAAGCTCTCGGGAAGAGAAAGGCATGGGATTGGCCAGGTCGGCTGTGAAAATAAAGTCACCGAATATCTGTATCTGAAAGGAACCAGTTGCGGTACTTGATGATTGCCCGATGGCTAGATCGCAGTGGTATATGCCTCGACGGTTATGTCATGACTCGAGCATTCATGCATTCATGAAACTGCCTTCTTTGTGCTTTCCTCGTCGCCCTCTTCAAACTGTAACCACCTTTCCTACTTAACACCGCGTTCCCAATTCCTTTCTTTCTCGACATCAGCCTTTTCACCTCTTTTGTCCAGTCCTCAGCTTTAGTCACAGCGTTACAGCTAAGCCAGTTCCGATTTCATTGTTGTGACAGACCGAGGCTCGAACTGAGGTGCCAACCTCAAGAAAGTGATTGTATCCCCTTGACCTTCTACACACTACGAGCCTTCCACCTTCGCCATGGTCTACAACCAGTGCAACTACGATGTCGACCTCAATTCCTGCACGCTCCAGACTTGTTGCTTCAAGCAGGGCTTTGTTGAATATCCGCCCGAACTCGCGGGTAACATAGCCTACCTTGCAATATTCGCCATATTCCTTTGCTTGCAGACCGGGATCGGCCTGTATTATCGGACATGGGGTTTCTGGACTGGTATGGTCTGCGGACTCATCCTCGAGATTCTCGGATACGCCGGTCGCATAATGATACGGAATAATCCCTTCGACCTCAATATATTTCTCCTGTGAGACTATACTCTTATGGCCCAGCAAAATCATCTCCCCCTTGTAAACAGCCGCTGACCTAATTTCTGAAAAGGTACTTTATCCCTCTCGGTCTTGGCCCGGCGTTCCTTACCGCCTCGATCTACCTTACCCTTGGCCGCATCGTCGTGATTTACGGAGAACAGTTCTCGCGATTTCTCCCGCGCACATACACAATTGTTTTTGTCACCTGTGATATTCTTTCCCTCTGCGTACAAGCCGTTGGTGGTGCTCTCACGGCCTCGGCCAGCACCAGCAGCGCTAGGAAGCAAGGAGTCGATGTACTCATTTCAGGGTTGACTTTCCAGGCGTTTTCTCTTGCACTCTTCGTCACCTTGTGCATTGAATTTGCATGGAGAGTCCGCCGAGCTGACGCTGGGCTACGAAATGCAAGATTCGCAGAACTGCGCGCAATGCCACGGTTCAAGTTCTTTTTGTGGGGTGGGTGCTCCTCTTCTATATTTACCATCCACCTAATGGCACACCGGTTTTGACCACTAAATTCGGGCTCTACTGAATTCATTGTGTAGCCGTCGCGATTGCCGCAATCGCCATCCTAATCCGTTGCATTTATCGTGTCGTTGAGCTTGCTGGCGGTTTCAACGGTTCCATCGCCAACGCCGAAGTCCCGTTCATGATTTTGGAAGGGCCCATGATAATGATCGCAGTACTCAGTATGACTATCTTTCATCAGGGCGTCGTGTTCCGTGGAGGCTATTGGGAAGCATCCAACTGGCGGATTCGACCTGGCAAAGGCAGTGCGGAAGATGAAAAAGAGCTCGCATCGACCTCTCACACTTCTTCTGGAGTGACTGGCTAGGAACTGATGGAATAGGTGTTTGCGGTCCGCAGTCGAGTTTCTTTTGTGTTTGTGAGGCATGGCATTTCCATTGAGAAGGCTCAAATTGTTCAGAGGCGCTATTAGACTTTGGGATATGCGAAGCTGAGTTACAACTATTTCTTATGTCTCAAAACTCGTAATGCAGCCAAGATTGAAGCAAGGGACTAAATACAAGTATCCGTTTGAGAGGAAATCGTGCTTACGTTATCTACGGAGAGCCTTCACCAAGTCACGTGTTGTGACGTGTTGTAGCTTGCCAATACCTTAGGATACCGTACCTACCTAGAGGCTAGGTACTTGTAGTTCTGAAGATACGTAGCCACGTCACTAGTGAATTAGCGTCATTATCTTTATTAAATCCCGATTTTCGCAATGATATTACGCAGCGAGAAATGAACATGATGATATCAAAAAGTTCCCGATAATAAAATACATCATTTGATATCGCGAATAGAGCTTCAATGAAAAATCGACTCGTAGCGCATTATGAGATCTCATGTATGAAAGATGGGCATTTCAGTTTTAATGTTCGAGCTTGTTTTAAGGTTGTCAGCTAGTGTCATTCTTCGTATACATATGTTTGTTGTAGGTATTGATCATCCTCGAACTACAACAATTTGCCCAATACACCAAAAACTCAGTAACCATGACTTCCGCAATTGAGAATGCAGCGTTCGAACATTGACATAGTGTTCAAATTGAGCCCGAGGTGGTGAGATGCAGGTTTAAAAGCGCAGCGATGAGGGCACTTCGCCGAAAGTCGCCGAAGTAATGGAATGTGACCCAACTCGACTTTGTCGGCAATGAACCATATATCGCCGAATGCCAATGTACACGTAGTCTATGTATGACGCTCTCTTATCGCTGGATACTTAGGTCTCCAGCCCAGCTTGCCAGTCACAACAGCCCTCATAAGACGTGTGGTGCTGATTAGTACTATAGCAGAAAATGCCTTCTAATTTGCATTCCTGGCTGTCGTGTCCGATTCATACAACCATACAAGAAGTTTGAGGGAAGAGATAGCATGTCAAGGCCAATTCTAAGGAATTATGCCCAAATCCTCGAGGCGCCGTTCGAGCCCGATAGCTATAGCACCGTCATCCATGGACAGAATGTCTTTTCCCAATGCGAAGCAAGACGAACCGCAATTTCCATCGCCAGCACATATAGAACCAGTCTCGTTGGGGCTTCCCGATGGCGACCGAGGTGTGGAATCTTTTAGTAGCATGTTCAGCGACTGCGGGTTTCTCGTCAACGATGCGACCAAACGCCGCTCAGTTTTGAGTTCCAAAAGCAAGCCTCAAGACAGATATTCTTTCCTGAGTTTCACTCATGAGGATCCGCTGGAACTTTCAGACCTAGGCCACAGAAACTCCCAGTTCGTGCGGCTGCCAGATGAAGACAGAGATCTGGAGTCACCTAGTACTTTAGTCGAGAAGGACAATTTTGATTATCAGGACGGGATTCAGCTGGCACGGCTACCTCCAGTCGAAGGGACGAAGCTCTGGTCATTGATGATTGTGTAATACAATCTCGTCTGGAGTATCTATAATGAGGGCGTCTATCTCTGACTTATGTTCTCTAGGCTGTTCATCGCGCTTTTACTTTCAACATTAGAGCAACTCATTGTCGGAACCGCTCTTACTTCTATATCATCAGATTTGGGACAATATGATAAATCGATCTGGGTGGTTACTGCATATCTGATGACTTATAACGGTCTGTATGATCTTGTGTGGCTATTCCTTCTTTGAAGAAGACCGTTTGCTAAAAACTCTCTTCCTAGGATTTTTAATCGTTCTCGCCCGCTGTGGGGATATCTTCGGCAGGCGATCGGCTTTCATGATCGCTCTAATAATTTTCACAATCGCATCGTTGGCGTGCGGTGTAGCCCAGACCATGACGCAGCTGTAAGTGGTCCATTTTGAGTTCAAGCGACTTGCTGAACCATATTGCAGGATTGTCTTCCGTGCATTCCAAGGCATCGGAGGCGCAGGCTTGTTTACCTTGACCTTGAGCGTCGCCACGGAAATTCCTGGTAAAGCAAGAAACATAGTTCAAGTATTGATACCGGCTGCCTTTGGGATCTCAGCTGGCGGTGCACCGGTTATAGGAGGTGCAATAGTATCAAACACAACCTGGCGTTGGGTGTTCCTATTAAAGTAAGCTATTCCATGTTACCAAATCCTGTTGTTCTAGCTGATTAGGCGTTGCTGTTTCGTCAAGCGTACCTATTGGAGTCGTCCTAATTGGTGTTGCTCTCTGGGCTTTTCCAAAAAATGCCGTACCTCTGAAAATTACTTTTGGGACCTTGGCTCAAATCGACTGGCCCGGCACTGTGCTCTTTCTTGCGGCCGTCTTCTCTCTGAATTTCGCTTTACAGGAAGGCGGTACTCAATATGCATGGAATAGCGGAGCCATAGTCTCGACGTTGGTCATACAGACTGTTTGTTGGGTAGCCCTTGTTTACTGGGAAATCAACTTAACTTCAAAGGGCTCTAGAACTCGTATGTTACCTATCTGGCCGTCCAGGCTGTTCAGTGGCCGGGTTATTGGCTGTGCAATGCTGTAAGTCTTTGATCTCCAATCCTTGCTCTCCCTTCCGGCCGTTCACTGCAGCGGTCTTGATGCTAAGCTGAGATCTAGAGCAGCATTCTTCTCGGGCATCCCGCTCTACTCAATCTACATCTACCTCCCGCAGCGCTTCCAAATAGAGAACGGTCTCTCGCCACTCAGTGCGGGTATCCACCTTCTGCTAGTACCGTTGGTCTGTTTCATGGCAACCGGCCTAGGATCAAGCATCTGCCTCGTCATAAACATTACCTTCCCTCTCCTCGTCGCGGCTATGGCCCTTCAATGCCTTGCCCTAGGCCTGATGACCACCCTGCCTTCAACGGTCGGAATCCCCGCCCGTCTATACGGATACGAGACCATCTTAGGCTTCGGATTCGGACTTGCATTGCCCACTATTTCCACAATCGCCAGGATGGAACTAAGCCATGTCGACCACTGTAAGTAAAACCCACAGCTACCCAAAAGATCCACTAACCTCATAACCCTCAGCCGTCAACATGGCCGCCATCTCCTCCCTCCGCTCCCTCGGCGGCACCATCGGCCTCGCCATCGGCAACATCGTCCTCTCCTCCCGTGTCTGGAACAAACTCAGCCCCATCCTCTCCCCCGACCAAGTTACCCTCGTCATCCAATCCCCCGAAAAAATCACCCAATTCAAACCCGACCAGATCCGCTTCGTGCGCGAGACCTTCGGCGTGGGGTTTAATTTCAACACAAAGGTCACGCTGTTTTTCGCCATTGCGGCGTTTGTGGCCTGCTTGGGCTGTTTTGTGCGGCATCCGATGCAGATAAGGGACATGGACGAGGCGGATACGAAGGCGAAGGCATTGTTGGATAAGCAGGCGCTTGATAAGGCTGCGGAAGGGGGATAGTTCTCATCCAAGATTCCTACAGAACGAGCTTAGTTTGTTTATTCAATTAGTTTAGTATAGCGAGGAGTTAACTATGAGTTCTTACTAGTTACCCCGTCTCAACTAAGCGAGCCCTCGAACTGCAACTTGCGCGTTGTTCGGCAAAGACTCCCTGCAGCCACATTGTCTCTATTCGGCCTCACCCGAAGGTTTGCCATGTTTCCGATATGCAATGCAATTAGGGGGTTACAGTTTGGGGGAGGGGGGTTCGCTTAATGAAGACGGTGTCGAAAGTTAGTTTTTTCCCTCAATTCAGTTATCTGCATATGTTAAGCACGAACAAGATATGAAATTTAACCTCTCTTAGCTACTCGCATATGCTGAGCATTAATGTTACGGATATGGCTCGCTCATTGACGACGACGTAGTCGGACCTGGGCTACCTAGCTACCCACATTAGATATTTGAGTTCTTACAACCACCACCTATCTGACCTTTCTGGCCAATACCCTAACAGGAAGCATGATTAAAATTACATCTTTCTTAGTGCTTGATTTTATGTATAAACTTCCTCGAACTGCGACCTAAGCAATTAGGTATCAGGTAGGTAATGTGGTTCTTGACTAAACTAACGCGGGTTGCTATATCACCTTAGATCTTCTGTGCTCCACCCTAAGCGAACTGACCGATACCAGTCCCATTCTCTCACCATTCGTCTGAATGCGCCAAGAGATGTTATGAGCCAAGCAAGAAGATAGACGCTTCTCTTAATCGGAATCCACCGCAAAAACCCATCATCAAGTTTCTTCCCTTTTGCTTCAGCGATAACATCCATCATCTGAACCATGAATCCGATTGGCGCATCCGCTCCGTACATGTGCACCTTGTGCATCATCGTCAGCTCCTGCACCTTTGTGGCTCTTGGGAACATTTGCGTCTCAAAATCCTCGACAGCGGTGTCCAGATCGGTGCCGTCTTTCAGGCAGTCGGCGATAGCATCGGCGAGATCGAGTGCATCCCTCATCGCCGCATTGGCGCCTTTACCTGAGAATGGTGTCATCAAATGGGCCGAGTCTCCGATAAGGGTGAACCCTTTCTTATGTTCCCATTTGTCGCCAACCGGCAACTCATACAGTGCCCGAGATCTGAATCGCGAACTTGCGTCGATGCAGTTCCGAAGGGCAGGCAGCCAACCTGTGTAGCGCTCTCGTAGTATCTTCCTCAGCTTGTCTTCGTCTCCTCCTATCTCTTTCATGACATCCGCTTGGTACAATTCATCCTCTTGCATCCAGTAATTCATCTTAATATTGTCGTTTCCTAGCCTATGTGCCATCATGGATTTGCTCTCGGAAAACACAAAGTAAGCTCCTCGTCCCAGCATTCTCGATAACTTTGGATAATCCTCATTCGGGTTGACGATGAGGCTCTCAAATCCACATATACCGGAGTAACGCGGTTTAATGCTCGTCAAGAGAGGGCGGACTTTTGACCACGTACCGTCAGATCCAACGACCAAGTCAAACGGGCCCGCTGAGGATCCATCTGCGAACTCCAAAATCCCGTCGTCGCGTACCGATTTGAGTTTCATACCCCAATGAATACAATCTTTACCCACGCTCTTCAACAAAACCCCGACTAACGTCTCTCGGTCAATCTCAGGCCTTGATTGCTCAACTCCTACGGTCGTCCCTCCACCTGGTGTCATATGCACCATTTCTGTCCCATTCTTGTCCGCAATAACGAGCTCTTCACCATCATATCTTGCGTATTTGAGAAATTCTTCCCACAATCCCGCAGCTTTCATGGCTGCCAGTCCGGTGCCAAGGTGCAAATCAAGTGTACCGATCTGGTCAGTTTGTGAATGCTGGCTACTGTCTCTTTCGAAAATCGTGATGTCGAGGCTGTTCGGAGGCAGCGATTCGAGGCGAACTTTGAGGATGCGAGCAAGGGACAGACCAGCAGGACCGGCGCCTATGATGGCGATGGACGGGGGCGACATCTCTTTGGTTTTAGACCTTTGTCGACTTTGGTGCGAATAGTACAGCAGTTCGGCTATCTAGGTGAGCGAGTCTGCAGCTCCAGCTCCGGCTTCCGCTAATTCCTGCGATTCAGACAATCTGGATTTTGAAAATCATGCGCAGAATTTTCCTGTTACTTCATACCTGCCAATGATCCGCAGTGTACTGATTACACATTCTTATTGTTGGTTTCGCCGCAGTCTACCATGTCGCCGAAGGATTGCGACCCCGGTGGATAGCACAGCTCTGAAACATGCGGTCGGCGACATTCCTAACACGAAAGGCTGAGGATTGTCGTCGATCCTTTGCGACCTTTGGCAACTAATCAACGATATTTGAAACCTGATATTCTTTACAAGATCTCAACTCATTACTTAATATGAAGGCCATGTTCGCCAGTGTTGACGTTTCAGCGTCTGTCACTTGACAATGCAATGGCCGTCTTTATTGGATCTTTCGTCCCTTTCATTGATTGGTCGAGTCTTACGTTTCTCAACGTTTTACGTCTTATTGCTCTGGCCTCGGTAGTTTACTTCCTCTCTTTATCAATTTATCGACTGGTCTTTCATCCTCTTGCTGGATTCCCTGGGCCTAAATTTGCGGCGGCGACCTATTGGTATGTGTATCACAATCTCTCACCAGTTTCCAATAGTAGCTAAACAAGACTGAAAGGTACGAATTCTTCTACGACTGTATCCACCGTGGTCAATATGTCTTCAAGATTGGCGAACTGCACAAAAAATACGGTCCTATTATCCGAATCAATCCCGAAGAGATCCATGTTGCTGATGCCGACTTTTACAATGAAATCTACACTAATAAAGAGAAGAGAGATGTCTGGGGCTGGCAAAGAAAGGGGTTTGGCTCCGATGTGTCAACTATAGCTACTGTTAGCCATGACCTTCATCGCAAGCGTCGCGCAGCGTGGAATCCTGTGTTTTCGAAGCAAAGAATTCTGCGCTTGCAGCCGGTTATACAGGAGCGAGTCGATGCTTTGCTGGCTAGAATCGAAGATTGTGGAGAGAAAGGGGAAATAATCAACTTGAAGCACGGGTTTGCCGCGTATGCTGCAGGTATGAATTTTCCCACTCCATTCCTCGTCTGTCCTATCAATGTGGTCTTACTGACAAGTTTCCTTATTTAGACGTATCTTCAAGATACTTCTTCAACATCCCCCAAACCAAAGTCGAATCCCCCGACTTCGACCCCGACTTCCACAATGCCATCCAAGACGGCTTTAACAACGTCCTCCTCCTCAACCAACTCCCCTGGCTCATGGACATCCTCGTCTTCCTGGCTCACTACCCACCCCCCTGGCTACTCAAACGCTTTTTCGTCAACTCCAAAATGACCAAGTTCGTCACTGTCCTCCGCCTCCTCGGCGACCAAGCAAAAGCCGTCATCGCCCGGCCCCCCGCAAAGGAAGAAGCAGCCAATCACACCGTCTTCGACCAAATCCTCAGCAGCCACTTACCCCCCGAGGAAAAATCCCTCAATCGCCTCAAGCAGGACGCTCAGATGCTCATTGTGGCCTCTACCCTCAGCACATCCTGGTCCATCACCGTCGCCGCCTACGAACTTCTCGCCCACCCCCGCTGCCTCAGGCTTCTGAAATTAGAACTCGCCACCGCCTTCCCCGCAGGCCCGGATTCCATGCACGACCTCGCCATCCTGCAGCACCTGCCTTACCTGTGGGCCATCATCCAAGAATCTCTCCGTATCGGCATAGCCATCTCCCACCGCAGCGCGCGCATCTCCCCTCTGAACCCCACCACCTACATTGATCCCATCACCACCGCCACCTTCACCATCCCCCCCGGCACCCCCATGAGCACGTCGCACCCCCTACTCTTGCGCGACCCTCTCATCTTCCCGGACCCCAAGACCTTCCGCCCCGAGCGCTGGCTCGAAAACGACCGCGCACTAGAAAAATACCAGGTAGCATTTAGCAAGGGCAGCAGGGGGTGTCCAGCGATCAATCTAGCGATGGTGGAGATGGTACTGCCAATTGCGCATCTGTTTGCGCGGTATGGGTCCAAGGAGTGTCGGGCAGAGGGCGATTTTGGGATCTTGGAGCTGTGGGAGACGGGGAACCAGGATGTGGAGTGTGCGTGGGACGGGGGGATCGCGATGGCGGAGAAGGGGAGTGTGGGGGTTCGGGTTCGGGTTGTGAGAGACTAAGAAGGGCGGTCGAGCAATGCGTTTGGGGGAAGAGGGAAAGTGATTGAGGGCAACTCGGGGTGTCTGAGATACCGAGTGGGTCAGATGAGTCAATGAAGTAGTGCAATTAAAACCATGGTCTCTTCGTGGCTCCTTCCTCTGTTCTGCGCTATCGCCACGAGACCGATATCTGTCGGTCTCAGCAATCCTTTTTCCTAAGAAGACGCAAACTTCGTCGACTTTTGGTCGTTGATTTGTCTGCCGATTTTCACGTGGAGGATTTCTGCCTGGAGACCTTGATTTGCTTCGTCCGGAGATACCAGAAATTAGTAATGATAATTGTTCAATGCCGGAGCAAAGTCTGCAGTAGAGGAGGTCTGAGGAATGATGTTTTCCGTAGACAATACACCAAGGGGTTCCAAAAATCATGATGTCCAGCTATCTATCCTGATAGCAAGTAGGCTAGGATAGAAAGACGTGGGAAAGATGCCAATGAGGTGTGAGGGGCTGAAGTTCCGGATAGAACCGCGTGTTGTGAATGATCTGTTTTTGGACGCAAGATTCAAGGATACGCACGCACTCAAGACGAGCTTCCTATGCGACTGACTACGGCACACGATATCTCGCCCATAACCCAAGGGTTTCAAAGACCGGATTACCTTCTTGCACCACGTGGCGCCCCACAGCGAAACCATGTCAATTACTGAGCATAGTCCAAAACTTCGTTGATAAGCTCATGGCTGCTTACATTGCATACCATACATGTTACGAGCTTTTCCATAACAGGGCGCAAAGGACGCTGAGGTAAATCGAGAGTGTCGATAGCGAGGGTGTCGACTCGACTCGACGTCCGTATGCACAGTCTTAGTTGTTCTAGGTTGGGAGGGAAGAGCGGTGGGAGATGGCTCTTGCGTGAAAAGTCACCGCGACAGCTGCTGTCAAGCGAATGGTGTGATGTAGATATCTGATAAAGGTAAGTAAATGCACAACCATGAGAGGATGCGCCTGCAATCCATGTGTCGATTAGAGGATCAAGGGCATGGCCGGATCGAGCCCATAGTTCTGTAATCGTGTGCAAGTATTAGAGCCTTTACCTATGCTTCTGGTTAAGGCTCGTGCTAAAACCATTGCCCTAGATTCAAGAATACACTTACTTGCTGCAGTGAGCACAACGTGCCACGTGGTAAAAAGTCGCCGAGGATGCACATTCAGCATTCTCCGGAGAAGTCAGTAGCGAGTGTTCGATTACTGTGTTTGAAACGTACCCAAGCGGTTTAAGGACTCCTTCTCAGCCGTGCGGTTTGGTTTATATAGTGCGAACATGGCGAGCGTAATTCCTCAAGCGATCGATAAACTTGTTACCTTTTGACAAGGCACGCTCTTTAAACTGCCAGTCTTATTTTTTCGCCCTTTTTCTTCGATTAGAAAAACGGCAAGATGAAATTTCTTTGCCTGCATGGTATGGGTACAAACTCAAGTATCTTTGAGAGCCAGTTGGGTTCGACCCTTCCCTATCTCGAAGCACAGGGACACGAGTTCGTCTTTGTAGACGGACAGATTGAGTGTGCTCCAGCGGACGGTATGTAGGCTGAATTCTTCGTGCAAATTTCAACCCATGCATGAGTTTTTTGGCGCTTAGGCTATCGAGCTCTAGCTAAACTTTTAACAGAAATAAAGTCCTACTTTCCAGGACCATATCTCTGCTATTACAACCTACCCAACCATGACCTGGTCAAGCAAGCTCAGACGTACATCGAAGAAATCATAGAGGAGGAGGGGCCTTTTGACGGTGTTGTCGGTTTCTCACAGGGCGCCGCTCTCGCCGCGTCCATCATGCTGGAGCACGCCAAGACAAATGCCCTTAACGATATCTTCAAGTTGGGCATCTTTGCCGGAGCCAGCTTGCCTTTCGATATTGCTAGCAATACCAGCCTGGCAAATTGGCACTCTTTGAAGACCGAGGACTCGCAGTCTGAGGGGTCGTCTGACGATGAAGTGGATCCCTACACATCCTGGCGTATCCCAAAGAACACTTGGGGACCTATTGGGCCTCTTTTGGGGAGATACCACCCGGAGAGAACGCCAACCGCGCGGATCAGGCAGCCGACGCTGCATCTTCTCGGCAACCGAGACGAGCATGTTGGTCAAGGCCGATTACTGACGAAGATGTGCATTGGACAGACAACTGTCATACATCACCTGGAAGGCCATCGGATCCCTAGAGACCAGGCGTTTCAGGACAAGGTGGCGAGGGCGATAGAGCGCATGATCTCGAAAGTCAATCTCACATGTTAGAAGACGGGGTCTGCGGGAAAGGTCTTATTCTTTTCATGCTTTGTTTTTCATGAAAAACGCTATCGTTCAACCGGGGTACATATCTTGTTAGCTTGCCCAAACATGATAGTTGACTTCCCTCCATCAGATGAAAACAGCGAAGTAGACATTGTCAAAACAATTGACTAGACAGTCAGATAGGCTGTTTAAGTAGAAGAAAGTTTACTAAAATTCTCTCGTTGCTGTTCAAGATCTCAACGCTGCAAGTACGCTTTCATGCCAACTGGATTTCGAGATTACTGATATGACTGGACGTCTGCCACTTATTTTGACCATTGAGGCGCACCTCGCGTCTTAGAGTCACATGACCGAGGTTGATCACAACGCGCCACTGAAAACAACCTCAACCTCGTTTACCCTTCGGTCTAATACAGTACATGTCCCTTTGCCCTTCTCTGCTAGTGTTCGCTTCGAGGTCGATACCTATGTCTTCTTCTTTTGGTTTGGCCATGTCTTTACGGAACTCCAATCATAACATTTCAGAGTGCGATATACAATCATCGGCGTATATTTCAGACAGGAGTCGTATCCCCAACGATCATCTTCAAAGACGTGTTTTAGGCGTATATAGTTGCCGCAGATGATCGTTCCTTGGAGCGTAGGCAAGAGCTCGATGTCGCCGAGGAAGACCTAGATAATAAAAGTCGCCGCAGATCCTCCATTTTCTCCGCAGGTACGGCTGCAACCAACGTTTCAGCTTTACTCTACGCGATGGACGAACATCAATTTCAAATTTATAGAAGGACGAAATCTGCTTGAATATAAAGATAGTCATCTCTCAAGAACTGCGGTCCTTGTACAGGCTTCGGAAATCTAACATATAAAAACATGTCACCTTTCATCACTGCGGATGCCGTTGGAGAGGCCGAAACCAACCAAACCCTACAATGGAACGAGACCCTACCACCTGCTGTAGAGCGGTGCATCCACCACTTAGTCGAAGAGCGAGCTCAGCAGCAGCCAGATGCGGAGGCTCTCTGCTCAGCTGCCGGGTCGCTGACGTATAAAGCCTTGAACGCCTCTGCGACAACGGTCGCAAAACGACTTCTGGCTTTAGGCGTGCAAACCGACACCTATGTGGCGCTCTCTTTCGAGCACTCAATATGGGCAGTGGTTGCGATGCTGGGTGTCTTAAAAGCCGGCGCGGCTTTTGCGTCAATCCCACCTTCTCCGAGCCAGCGAATCGAGACAATTCTTGGGCAGATGAACCCTACGGCTATTCTTGCCTCACCTTTACGAGCGAGCTCTTTGATGCAATACCCCCAACCAAAAATTGTCGTCAGCGCGGAAGACTTGGGTCAACTTGAAGCACTTGATGACAGCCACTTGGCGGTCAACGTCAAGCCTGGTAATTTGGCTTATGCAGTTTTCACTTCAGGCAGCACCGGAACCCCTAAGGTGAGTTTCTGCGTGTCTGATTCGAAAAAGCTCGCAAAGGCTGACGTTCTCGATGTAGGGTGCCCAAATCGAGCACCGGCAACTTTGCACTTACGTGACCCAATGGGCTAAGGCTGTTGGTATCGACTCGCGGAGTAGAATGTTTCAATATAGCTCATATCTATTTGACGTTCACATATCGGACATATTCACGCCTCTTTGTGTTGGTGGTGCGGTGTGTATACCATCAGACGATGATCGCTATATGTATGTTCGGACATTTTTCCGCTTTGACTTTATTTTCGTTTCGACCTTTTGCCATTCCGACATTATATTAGCAGCACAAATTTTGCGAAAGCTTTCTTTTTTCCGTGCTTTTGGAATCCTCCATTTTTCTACCGCCTTTGCTGACTTTGCGTTCCAGCAACATTACGGGAGCGATGCGAGATTTAAGGGTAACTCATGCCATGTTTGTTCCATCCCTACTGTCTACCATGTCTCCTGAGGATGTAGATCTTGAGACTCTCCGAACTTTGATTATGAGCGGTGAAAAATCGCCCGCCCATATTGTGGCACGGTGGGCCAGCCTTCCAGGATTGCGGGTAATTAACGCCTACGGGCCTGCAGAATGCACCCCTAACTGCTGTCTTCTCGATATGTCCATCGACGGTGCAATTGCGGGGAATATTGGGCGGCCAATGGGTGCGTCTCTCTGGATCGTAAATGCTTCGGATAATGAAGAACTGCTTCCGGTTGGTCGGGAAGGTGAGCTTCTTATCGAGGGACCCCTTGTGGGTAAAGGATACATGAACGACGAGAAAAAGACCTTGGCAGTGTTCATACCAGCCCCAGCTTGGCTACAAAGGTTAAGAAAAGGTACTTCAACCCGCGTCTACAGGACGGGAGACCTTTGCCGCTATACCGATAACGGTACCATCGAGTACGTTGGACGAGACGATCTTCAAGTCAAGATCCGGGGCCAGAGGATGGAGCTTGGTGAAGTGGAACACGAGCTGCGCCGTGCACTGCCAAGAACGGCAGATCTCGCGGTTGAATTATCTGTATCAGGAACAACCAACAAACAGTCAAAGCTAATCGCTTTTGTCTGTCTAAAAACCATAGTTGCCCAGCAACAGGACTCCGAGATCATGGATGGCGTATCTAGAAGCCAAGAGTCCATTAATGCTCTTGAAGAGTTGGTCCCTGAACTTAAGAACCATTTATCAAATTCTCTACCCGAATATATGATGCCTTCCGCATTCATACCGATGGACTTTATACCACGGCTGCATTCTGCCAAGACCGACCGCAAAAATTTACGCGCAATAGCTGCGAGGCTTCTCGGGGGTCCTAGCGCAGCAATTAGGCCTGAGCTCCGCCTGCCCACTTCTTCGATGGAAGAAAAACTTCGACAAGTCTGGGCGGAGGCTTTCGGCCTAGAGTTGCAGAACGTCGGGATGGATGACCAATTTTGCCGCCTTGGGGGGGATTCAATTACAGCGATCCGCCTCAGAGTAGCAGCTCGCCGCAGCGGAATTGAGATGACTATGAAAGACATCTTCGACTCCCCAACTCTGTCCGAGCTGGCCCTCGTTGCTTCTACAACGCAGACCAGTGTTCAGGATTTGAACCCGTTTGAGCTCATCCCTAAAGAATCTGCAGGAGAGATTTTGCATTCAGCTGCCGCGCAGTGTGGAGTCTCCGAAAACGAGATTGAGGATATATTTCCTGCTACAATGAGTGCTTGCTACTTTATGCTCACATCAGAGGCTGCACCAAATTGGTGGACGACCTACCATACATTTCCACTCCCGATGGATGTTGATCTAATTAGATATTTGGAATGCTGGAAATCTGCCATCTCTTCTCACCAGAACCTACGCTCTCGCATCGTCAAGACCGAAACAGCAATCCTCCAAGTCGTCTTGCAAAAAGAGAAAGAGTACATACGAACCGCAGAAAACCTCGAACCCTTCATTGAGCAGGAGAAGCGGACCACGATGAATTGGGGAGAGTCACTCAGTCGCTATTGCGTGGTGGAAGGAAAGGGTGATGGCCAACGCTACTTCGTCTGGACAGCAAAACAGGCAATATTTGACGCTTGGTCTCTGCATCTGCTGGCCCAAAATATCTCCAAAGCCTACTTCTCGAACGATCTCAGCATGGCGGATCCCCTTAAGCCCAGCCAACTCGTCAACTACAAATTGACTGCAGATCCCTCATCCGCCAAGAAGTGGTTTAATTCCCATTTCGCCAACGTCAAGCCTAACCCGATCTTCTCTAATCCTCCAGGCTATAAATTCGAGACCGACGTGTACGCAACTCGAAACCTAGAATTACCGCAACCACCATTATCCGCCCAATTCCCTACCTTCACTCTCTCTACCATTAGCGCTGTCGCCTGGGCCCTGGTACTTGGCCAACACACCGCCTCGAACGACATCTGCCTTGGCCTCGTACGTTCTGGTCGTAACATTCCTCTTCCCAGTACTGACACCTACATGGGGTCGCTTACGAGTCTGATGCCCCTGCGAGTGCGCCTTGACGGATCAGTAACGGTGCATGAGCTCCTTCGAAGATATCAGAGTGACTGGATCGAGTCGTCGGCCCATGATGCGTATAGTTTCATAGAGCTCATGGACGCAGAGACGAGCCCAGGAATTAAGGGTGCAGTGACAAGCACCATATCCCTAAATATCATCCATCCACTTGACAGTACTGACGACGAAGAAAACGAGGTAAGAAAGCTACCACAAAACTACGAGATACCTGCAGGCGCAACCCAAAAGCCTTTGAACCTGAATGTGTTCCTACAGCGAGACGGAAACGTCAGGGTCATGACAAGAAGGGATCACATGGCGTGTACGAAGGAGTTAGCTGAAGCCTTTGTTAATTCGTTCGAACGTGTTGCCGGACAACTTTTGACGGCAGATGGAGAAACGACGGTGAGCCAGATCTTAGTGCCAGATACGACGGGGATCAGGCGTAGCTATTTTCCCAGCGCGAATGATCACCAACTTGATATTTCCACTCAGAAAGACTGCCAACTCGATCTCTCAGCACTCAAGGACAAATCCGTCCTGCTGACAGGAGGAGCTTCTGGCCTTGGCCTGGCCACCGCTCGTGCTTTCGCTGCCGCTGGAGCCTACGTTACAATTGCCGACATACAGCCTGCAGAGGATGTTGGTGAGAAGATCGTTGAAGAATTGAAGAGCCAGGGATACAATGCCATGTATGCTTACTGCGACACGAAGAACTGGGACAGCCAAGTGAGCGCATTCAAGAAAGCTGTATTGTTCAGTCCAAGCAAGACGCTGGACGTTGTAGCAATGTTTGCCGGCGTAACTAGCGAACATGGCAACATCATGGATCACCTTGCCAAAGTCAAGCCGACCTTGGAAGAAGATCCTACGCCCCCACAGATCCAATGCCTCAACATCAACTTAATTGGTGTGTACTACTCGGCCTATCTTGCATTGAACTACTTTCGGTTACGGCCTGGAAATGAAGGAAAGAACACGTCATCCTTTAAATCCCTGAGCTTTATCAACTCCTTGGCCGGCTACCTCGACTTCCCCAACCACACAACCTATAACGCGAGCAAATTCGGCGCCCGCGGCATCTTCCGCAGTATTCGAAATTCCACCAAAGATATCGGCGTGCGCTGCAATTTGATCGCCCCGTGGCTCGTTCGTACCCCATTGACTATACCTCTGCAACACAAATTCCCCGAGGGCAGCAAGGGTATTCATTGGGCCAAAGTCGAGGATGTGGTTGAGGCAGTGGGGAAGTGTGTTGTTGACGAGAAGATTAACGGTGAGCAGTGAAAGCACCCTCTGATTTCTTTCATGAACATCAAGCAGCATTCACTAATCCCCCCCCTTTACAGGCCGTGCCTTCGCAGTAATGCCCGACGGCACCTTCGACCTCAATGATGATCTCGAGAGTGGATATGGCGGTGAGGAATTGAAGCGGGCTGTGCTAGCGAGGCGTGAGGCGGGCGATAGTATGGTTTGAAGGAGGCAGCTATCACCGGATTTCTAGATGGGCCAGCGTATCTCCGTGAGCATTGGTGTCACTTTTTGTGTAGGAATAGGAGGAGTTGGTAATCTTCGCTTCATAGGGCTGGTAGGGCTGGGGCCCGCCAGTAGAGCTTTCACCTTCCACCTTCTAGATAGCCTTCTAACAGCAACAACCAAAATATCAATATGCCCTCATATAACCTCGTATTCCAACATTTTTGCATCTTCATTGAGCGGCAAGCGATTATCGCGAGATTGACAATCGCGAATGACCAGGGTGAGGCTGCCTTTGAATCTGCTATAGCCGGTTCAGGTCCTTGTTGTTGTCTAGATAGTAGATAGAAATGAAGATGAATATACTATTTGCAGAATCGAGAACATTTTCTTCATTCTTCTTTAGTCGACAGCGAATGATTAGTCATTCTGTTCATTCATGCATACTCGCTCTATGATTCAATGCTTCTCAGTCTATTTCACAAAAACGTGGTTCAAGAGTCAAGACACATTAGTCTTTTATCTCTTGCTAACACTTGTAGTTTCGCATCAGTTGCTCGAATCATGAAGATAGCTCTGTCAAAATATGTCAAACTTTTCAAAGAAGCGAAAGAATGCATGCAGAAATGCGTTGTAAAGCGGTGGTACTGCTCAACCTAGTAGTCAGAGCTCAGAAGGCATAGTAGTAGTAGTAGGTAAATCTAGGAGGTAGGCTAGATACAGGTGGGTAGATAGATAGATAAATCGATAAAAGGTAAAGAGGTGAAGAAGAAGAAGAAGAACACTCCGCTCGAGAAACCTCTATAAGTAGTGACCAATATCCCCATGGACTCTGAAGGTGCGGCTGAGCCATGCTCGGGAAACCCCTATCAGTTGTAGCCAATGTCCCCATGGACCCTGAAGGTGCTGACCAATAGTACCGTGGGTCCTGGTCGGGAAACCCCTACCAATAGTAGCCAATGTCCCCATGAACCCTGAAGGTGCGGCCGGATCAATACTGTTCCATGAGTTCTTGAGGGGTGAGGCTTCGCCCCACGACAGCGTGAGCAAGTTCATTTCTTTCATCACTTTCATCACAAGCGAAGATGGTTTAAAGTCAATCTTCAGTATGACTGTACGTACGATCTCTATTCTTGAATTGATTCAGCGGCGAAGGAATGTTGAAAGAGGGAACGGAAAATAATGAGCGGCAAGAACATTGTATTTGCCATGAAATCACTTGCTTTCGAAAATTACGGAGAGGCACTGAAGATCTATAGGCTGACAAAATATCAAGAAGTACGTTAATTTCCCTTCTTCTCGTACCTACATGTGCTCTTATTTTCTGCAACACTCAGAGTCTCTGACAATAAGTTTAACCTGTTCAAGACTCAGTTCGTTAGAGAAGAGATATGAGGTATAACTTATAAGCATACTAGTGATAAGTTATTTGTTAGACGTTCCTTTATCCATTCAATCTCTCAGATGTCATTCTTCAACGCAGCACTGAAGAACTGCCCATCTCATCCGGTCTTCCTATGGAATTTTGCCTTTGTAACCCTATAGAAGATCCACCAATGCACCCCGCTGCGCAAACTCGATCAAGGGACCCTTCACAGTTGTTCTCGAATCATCGACCACGAGAGCCTCAAGTCGAATGATATGGTCGAAGCGGTTGAGGGCATTTAAAGCGTTAGCCTCATATAAGAATTCGTGAACATCGTATGAACCAGAAACTTCTTTCTTGATGTAGTTCTTACCTTCATAACTCACTTTGTAGACAAATCCGGCCAGATGACAACCAGACTCGAGCTCGCTTTCTCTAATCTTCATGGGATCAGCATTGTTCCGGATGTGCGCAATCATCGTTCGAGAAAGATACGGAATGATTTCATTGACATCTTTCGTCACGTGAATGGGAAATATTTCACATTCACGTGACGGGGATAGACGCTCGACCACTCAAGCGGAGATCATTTTACGATGGAGAGACTTTGAGGCGGATCACCGGCCCGACGGCACGTGCTCGCGGCGTCGTTGCCGTCGTTGGGAAGGTCTGCCGCATGCCTTCATTCGCGAGTAAAATCTAATCACTGTCTGCGACGGCGTCGTATGGTACGCGTTGCGTTGCTCGGCGTTGCCCACTGGTCCCCGAACGCGTCCTGGTTCATTCAATTTCCCATTCTCTCACGGCAATTGAAATGGCGGTACAGGTCCCCGTCGATACCCGTCGGCGCGTCCATGCGCTGCTCAATCTGCTGCTTTGTGATCTGCGCATTGGGGTTCATGGGGTCTGGTCGGCGGAGTGCGGTGCATGTTAGGGCGGAGTGCTTGGTGGTGGTGTTCCGTTCCCAGTAGCCTGTTGGCTCGTTGATGCGGTTGATTACTGTCCAATGGAACGTTTGCTCTGGTCCTTGGTTTGGTGGGGCTGCTACTTATTGCTGTGGGCTGGTAGTGACATTGGCTGCCATGTGTGGATTGCGGTGGGCGATGCGGGTCCAGGGGAGTAGCCATGATGGAATCAGGCTTCTTATGAATGTGTGGCGGTCGATCCAGTGGCTGGGTGTGATCTTCAGGTCGGAAGGTCGTCAGTCATCCTTGTCCCTGAGATCGGCACCCACGAGCGCGTCGAAGATGTTGTGCCGGACGAAATCTTTGTCGAGATCGAGTAGGCGCGCTGCCTGCAGCTTGCCGATCATCCACGCGAGGGGAAATAGACCCAGTACTGTCGTTGTCGACCACCCATGTCTGCGTGGACTCCTGGGAACCACGTTTGATTGAAATGTTGGATTCCAATGACTGGCCGCTCGAGCACTGCTGGGTAGAAGTCGAAGCGCCGTTCGTCGAGGGCGACGGCTTGAAATACGTTCTCTACTTCAGGGCCTAGATGAATGTCGAAGCGGTCATATCTTTTTCGCGCTTCTTCGGCGATTTGCAGGTCGTCGCTGGAGGTATCGAAGAGCGGGGGAGCTTTCAGTGACCCCACGGTGTCGAAGACGCCCACGCAACGGATCTTGATGTCTTTGCAAACAATGTCGTCTCTTACTCTACCCTTCCCTCCACCCAGCAGTGCTGCCAGAGTCTGAGATTCTGGCCTCGAGTTTAGGTCGTCTCTGAAGATCTTCGAAACGCTTCTGTATTCGTCCCAGACTGAGTCGAAATTGTCCACACTTCCCTTCTGAAGTATCCCCACCCATCGAATAAAGTCAACAACTGCTCGAGCTGTAAATGCACCCCTCGAATAGCCGAACAGGAAGATTTCATCACCCGGAGTATAATTGTCCATTAGGACCCGGTAGGCATATCGTATCTTGTAGACCATGGTATTGCCCGTTACCGCCTCCTCAATCGACTTTGTGGTGTTCCTAATGCGCCTATGCCACCAACATACACCACAATCTGTTGCGTTCCATCCGCAGCTCGGGGTTTGATCGCGCTCGCGATTCGAGAGACGTTGGAGTGGAAGGGATTCGGCAATTTCTCGGTCCAGAGCAGATTCCTCTCGACCGATTTGATGCAGGCGAAGACGCGAAGGCCCCAGAGGACATGGAAGATCACAGGAGGCAGCAGCCAGCGGAGGACACGCGACGTGTGGCTGCCTGGCTTTTTGCGCTCAATGGTGTCGCCAAAATCGTCGAAGGTGCCGTCGCAGCAAATGACAATTCGCTTGTTTCGAGGAGGCATGGCTCAGCGCATGTAGGGGCCTATAACGAGATGTGTATCACTCTTAGCGGTAAATCTGGAAAAGCGAGGGAGAAGTCGTTCTCAAAGGTACATATCCTTTACAACAGCCACTTCCGGGGGTGTTTAAACCTCCTTAGGTTAGCCTAAACCTACAAAAATTATGCCTGTACCATAACAATCACACCTCGGCACCTTTGCTCAACTACGGAGGTACGAGGCGTACTAAGGACGAGATTTATGTAGACTTTAGTCGTTAAGATCCTCCTGTGGTTATTCTTTGCTGAGGCATCAGTCTGCTGATCAAAGTACTAAAGTTTATGTTTTATTAAAAGGTAGCTTTGAACAAACTAACTCAAAACATCTGAATAATTAAGACGTTTTTGATCTTACATAGTAGGTTATTGCAAATATGTTTCTCACCTACTCTCGATAATTCTAGCTATCGGATCGTCGCGACTTATTTCCTTTTCTGATTCGCTTCATTGGAGTCAAAGAGTAAGAGTCGAAGGACATTAGTGGACCGATCACTTTATATTAGCTACTTGAATATTTTCATACACTCTGCCACTTTCCGTCTTAGATGAATCTATGTACAATGGGGCAGTTATTGATGATTCCTGCATTGGACAGCGGCGTCCCGTCTGGGTTGGTGATGTATCCAGCTGCTGCCATACCCCTAACCTGGAACTCGCTCGTGAGCCTTGTGCGGATGCTGGCGGAGATGCTATAGTTGGTCCAAGTATAGACTTGGAAGTTCCACAAGGGTGAGTAGCCAAAGTCGTTGGTAGGAATGGCGCCGAGGACGTTGAGAGGAACACCTACGCACAAAGTCAGTAAAAGCACAACTGGATTTCAACGTAGTGACTGACCGTCGCCCAATATCGCAGAGTCCAAACCCTGTCGCCAAGGATGGTGGGTTTCGCCGTTTGGTGCTCCAGAAGGTAGGTCTGCATTTGTGAACCCATTTGACGCAACAAGAATATTCTCAAGGGCGATGAAAGCGCCATCACCCATTGTCTGGATGTAAGCCAAACGCGAAGCAAAGGTTGCTCCGTCGAGCGTGGCAGGTAGCGGATCGGAACCATCAGCGACGAGGTAGATGTTCGACCTTCCGGCAGCGAAGCCACGAACTCCTTTGAGGGTGACGGTACTGGTCATGGGACAGATAGCGACGACTTGGTCGTGCACTGTTGCATAACCAATCAGCCGAACAAGCGCTTGTGACAGTTTTGGAGCACAAAACCAACATACCCTTACTATAAAAGTCCGTAGACATGTTCATAGGAACACCATTGCAAAATTGATTGAGATAATCTTCTGTGCATTCGCCAGCCACGATGGGGGCATTCCAGACCTCACCGCCGGCATTCATAAGCTGAATCAGCGGGGTGTAATTCGAGTCGCCGACAGAACCGGGCTGGACTGACTTGGGAGGAAATGGCGCTGCATCACCCGGCACGATGTTGCGGACTGGGGTGAAGTCAATCATACCGACACGGCCAGCAATAGTGTTGTTGACAATCATGAGTTGCTCTGCACCTGTCAGGCCACCGGTAGTATTTGACTGTGCAGAGAACCTCAATTTCGGTGAGTAATTGAGCCCAAGCTGCTCCGCATTCCCTTGGTCCGATGTGTCTGTCAAGATCCACCAGTATGGCTTGCTTGCCGACGACATTCCTGTGTAGAGAGGGAGAGTCACTGCCGGGTTAACTCCGTAGATGCTGGTGCTGCTTTGTAAGAGGTCAACGGGACCCGTGAGCGCTTGATTTTGATATGAAGCTGCAACTCCGGGGTAGCCATCTTCCATCGCTGTGTTGAAGGCTCCATCAATTATGTTAATTGTCGGATCATCGAAGCCAGACAATGAGTAGGGCATTGACCCAGACATCTGCCGACGACGAAGAGGTTTAAGAAGAGCATTCGCTTGCGCGTGGTCCAAAAGGACCACCGCACAGGTTATGATGCTATATTTGCAAAGCTTCATGGTGCGCAAATTGCAGGAGAACAACCTTGGAGGATGAATGAAGACTGAAGAAGTGGGCACAAGGAAATGGAGGCAGGATCATATGTAAATAAGATGGGGAGCTCTTACGACTAGGCCCACTTCAGTCGACATACGCCGACATCATCTTCAGGGCACATGGATCCGAGCAAACAGTAACGCTAGTTGGAAGGGGCCGCCAACTTACATCGAACGAACCTCGCACTGGATTGTCACTGCGTACATTAGCACCAATATGGGTGGAGCTGGGAACCCGCGGGTGGGGTTCGAGCAATTTTAGCCAACGTACGTCTTAGACAACTTGGATACTAACAGGCAGGATCGGTCACTCGCCATCCCCCTGTCACTCCGCCAGTCGCTAAGGTGTCTCTTTTGATTTTCAGATTTTGGCTGCTCTGGCGATTGACCGATCCTACCCGTTAACGTCTTGATTCTGAGGACGAAACAATGCGATATCGAGAATCATGCTTAATAAGACACAATTGAGAAATATCTCATCCATGGTTTGTAGGTTGGGTAGTCCGAAGGACGCGACGATCTGATACGATTTCCCTCAACCGGGGAGACTGGTAGCTGAGTTCTGCCCAAAGAAAAGGTCACAACGGAAACGAAATTTTCCGCCTTTCAAATTTCGAATCGCTCCTTGTAGCAGATCATTTTGGCGATGTAGGCGGCGATGTAGATAGGAGGTTGCGACAGCACGGGAGAAAACCAACCTGCAGCAGGTTCGCTCGGAGGTTAGTCGGACCAATGCCTTGATACGGGAAATTCATGGCGTTTTGTTGACTGATCCAATGTCGCCCTATTCGGCAAGGCGCAATGCCAAGCAGGCCTTGGCATCATGAGGAGAAGATATTCTATTGCCAGCATGGATTCGGAAGGGAAGTTCATCCTCTCCAGGTCGAATATCTACGACATAGGAAGGGAAAGACCGCGCATCGGTGACGTGGGTGAGCATTATCCAGAGGAGTCGTTGGCTCCGCGCAACGGCATTTCGAATCTTTTGTTCCATTCCTGACCGTCACATGGCAGATTACTTTAAGGGCGTCAGGGGGTTAAGAACATTTATCTTCAGACTAGCTCAGTTGCGCAATGCAAATGCAGTGCCTCTTTCATAGAACAATAATGACCAATGTGTATTCTTAAAAAGACGTTGTTCAATCAATAGAATTTTCAAACATGATGTCATGATCATCAATGAATCTGAGCATGGAAAGATGTCGCAGACCTCTGAAGAATGAAAATATCTGAAATAGAATAAGCTAAGCTTAGCAGCTCGTAATGAAATCTTATTGTCATCGAGTTCTTTTTAAATAACATGATGTATAAAACAATAAAATTTTCATGTAATTAGAATTAGCAGACATTAGTAAAAAATAATATACTCGTCATCAAATACTCTTTGAATGATATCACAAAGAATTTCATATCAAGAGAGATATGCACGTATGATTTTAGAAGAAGCAATGCTTTGAACAATGATATCTTTCGTCTCTATCAGCTCTGATGATCAATAGAGCTGTCAGAAAATAGCAGCTGCTCATTGTCTCAAGTGCATTCTGTGAACAAAATCTCTCATACTTGATGTCAAGCAGATTGAAGCTCTGATTGTAGTCTATCATTAACATACAGCTTGCATAAAGCAACATATGATTTCTCATCTAGATGATAATCATATCTCGTGACAACTCATCAAGTCAGATTGTTCAAACATCATCAGCTTATAAAAGCAGAGTATTCAGCGTAAAAGAGTATCTCAAATCAAGCAAACATCAACGCTCAAGTGCAGCAAAGCATTTTCACAATAACAGAATCATCGAACAACATGCAGACTCATGTAGCAACATTTTGCTAACTCAATTCAGCAGACTGCATTTCAGACTGCATATCAGATGATACATCAGATGACACAGCAGCTGATTTCTCAGTTCTTTCAAACATAGCAGAAACTTTCAATATCTTCTTTGCATGTCTAGAGCATCTCTCTCGCTTATGACGAAATGTCTTCAACTTCATTGATGCATAGTGAGAATCATCAATATACTTGACACTTTCTTCATCATCTTGAATTGCTTTCTTGTCGATCATGTCATAGAAAGCATTGAGAACTGCTTGATCACTATCTTCGTCACGTTCATTATCAATGTGTAGCTTGCACATAATGACTAAGTTGATGAAGAAGTCTAGAAAAAATGAATATCAGAAAGACAGAGATAAAAGAGTCTCAAGTAACTAACTCTTTATTCATCGAGAGGCGAGAGATGATGCTAAGTAGTTCAGCTCGTAGTATTTTGAAAAATGCGCGAAGACAATGTTTGCATTCTTCATGCTGAATTGTGATTTGAAATACTCAAAGAGAGCGAGTGTATTCTTTACTTGTGTGAAAAGAGACTGAATAGTGTAGATTTTCTTGATATGTTTCTAATCAAACATGAGATTTTGCAGAATGTAAACAGATTCAGAGATTACACATATCAACATGACTTGCGTCAGTTCTCACTTTCAGTTCAAGACATTTGAAAGAACTTTATTGTATTTTTTTTGAATAGTAGACATCTGCAGTATTCACATCGTATTCAATACAATTCATAACTAAAGCTTTCACTTGTGAACTACTTGACTTTGAGTATCTGAAGCACAAAAAACGTGTTTTCAGTTTTATTTTATCTTTTAATGACTTTCACTGCTTTGACTCAATGACATAGCATGATGCTGAGAGTAATGTGCTTAAGAACGTCGTGAAGAGAGATAATGTTGAGTTTGTAGACAGATTAGATATCGCAGACTCTTTAATAGTGTAAAGATGATGATAGAATTTCTTCTGTAGTCAAGCTTATTCATGTTAGTACATTAGTTACTTGTACATACATGTACACAAGCAGAAAAGAGATGTGACTGAAAGATGTTGCATACTGTTGATAAGTCTGCTTGAAGATGATCACAATTGCAACAAGTGCTGCGTTGCTGAACTTAAGATACAGATGAATTGAGATGAACATTAAATGCAAGACAGAAGCTCTCAAGATGCAAGAGTAAATCATGTGATTATCACATTACTTAGCAAGACGTTGCATCATAGAACTTAGCACTTATTATCAATCAACTTTATTCACGATGTAGATATTGATTAGATTCTATAATCATCTTATTTCTATTCAAGAAGCGCTTAAAATAAAGCACATAAATCTTTTCTATCACTATCAGTTGCATCAACGTTTGCAGTCATGTCACTCAAGTGAAGAAACAACAAACATGATGAAGAGATAAATGCTGTTGCTGATGATGTTGAGTTGAAAATGTCTAAATGCAAGCGTCGAAGATTAAACATTGAAGAGCAGAGATTTGAGATTTGAAGCTTCAAGCTTCACGCATTGCTGAGTATTAGCAGTTTCGATGTGACATTAAGACAAGACTTGAAAATGATGTCATTTGTTGATCTTGAGAGTCAACATCTAGATGAGTGATCTGTTTTCAAGATGAGAGAAGATAAGCTGAAGTTGATGACTGATCTCACATGTAACAGAATATCAGATAACAAATTCTATTGAGTATGTAGATACTGCAACAACAGCTACATATCAGATCATGATGCTACTTGATGCTATCTTTCATTCTCGTTCTGTTACTTGTGTTACAACATGATCAGATACTTTCATTAGCTCTCATATTTTGCAATGACTGAAAGCTCAGATGACTGAGAATGTTGCGAGTCTTGAATTAAGAGCTTGAGATGATTTACAAAGCGTCAGTAAATCAGATGAGATGAAAGACTACGCAAGAAGAATGTTAGATGAAGAAAATGTTGTACATATGATCAGCGATGATGAATTGAATGAGAAGACTGATGATAACTTTAGTGATGATCTACAATTTCTTTTGAACAACGATCAATTCAAATTCGAAGAAGAAAACATGATTGACACTTCTGAGATATTTATTGATTCTAGTCTCAAGAAAATGACAGTGTCAGATCTTGTCATGCTTGACATTTTACACTCTCGTCTGCGCGATTCTGATTCTGAGATTAATAATGATGAGTCTGTTGATTTCTTGAAGATTCATGCTTCATCAAAGTTCAGACATTTGCATGACAATATCGTTGCTGTTTTCATAAATCACTTCAAGTTCAAGATCTTCAATTTTGTCTTAGAAATGACAATGTGATGCAAGACAAAAGAAATTATAAGACTAAACTATTTCTTCTTACGTCAAGTACTATGTCTGTCTGAAATGTCTGAGATTGAACAACTATCATTGACGTTGTTTACACTTCTGATCTGAGAATGAAATTGACTGTTGATTTCATTCTTATAAAAAGTCAAGATTCTCATTAAAGTTGATAAGATGTCGTTCAATACATTCAAGTCAACTGTCAATATGTATCACTTTGACTTTCATATCTTAATTGTCATGTTATTGAGTACTTGAGATGTTAAGAAGAAGATGCACTTTGAGATAATAAACATTGTGAAGAGTCTCTCTCAATTGTGACATGCAGAGTGTTAAGAATCAAGTATCAGAACATGTTCATCAGACTATGCTACATATAATGACTTGAACTTCACATCAATCATTTTCTCAGACTTTATTAGATTTGATGAACTCAAGTTTGATCAAGTGATATTCTTTGAGCGAAATCAGAGACAACATTCAATTATCAAGAGTCAAGTGCTATTGCAAGTACAACAGATTGTTGTCAAATCTACAATTGACAGAATCTCTTTTCATAAACTTATATTGATGAAAGATAATGTCATTAAACTACAGTTTCATCAAGTGTTGCAAGCTGAAAAGATGCATATACAATGATTCTTTGAGACTAGTATTGAAGATGCTGAAATAAAATGAGTTTACAATCAGAAAACAAAACAATTTCGCTTCGTTGATCAGCTTAAAGCACTGCAAGATGAGCTTGAGCAAGAATACTACGATCATCAGCATATAATCAATTTTCTCAAATTCAATGTTCAGTCAATGTCATTTACATGCTTTATTGATGATTTTGACTTATATCACAACATGTATTAAGCTCTCAGTGAAATTTATCTCACTTCTTCAACTCTAACACTCAGTGAACGACAGAAAATGTGCAATGTTTATCTTATCACACTGAGTTTTCATGATGCAGATCTGAACGATGTGATTCAAGCATTTGCAAAAAGATTCATCAGACTAGAGAATGAGTGCAAACTGCTGATATCTGAGAAAGAGAAAACTGTATGAGCATCAATTCTTGCATACATGAGAAATATGAAATCTCAACAAGCAATTGTTAACTTTCTTGAACTCAGAGTGAACTACTCATGTAGAATGTGCTACGCTGATGAACTGATAAAAGATGACATGATCTTTGACACTGTTAATTATGATCACTATCATCATCAGACATTGCATACTAGATTTCAAGATATCACTATAACAGAGAAGACAAAAAGAGAAAAATTCTTTCAAGCACATGAATTGACACTTGAACTCTCTGCTCTTCAAGCTATGACACTTGCGCTTGATCTTATTCTCAGTTGATCTGATGATTCAACGCATAGTAAGTTCGCTGATATTGTACAACGTGTGATGTCTATCTTATGTCATGACATTCTCACTTCTTCAACTTTGAAAATTTTTACTGAGTGCTTTTGATCATTTTCTTTCTCTTTTGATTGAGATTGCATTCAATCATCTGCAAAACATCTGAGATCATGAACTATGAGTGAATGTGTCAGAGTCTCAGTAATAGTGTCGATTCTTTTGCAATGCTGATCATTGAAGAATTCTCATATACGTTTTGCATATTGCACAAAGCTGCTTACTCAATGTGACTCAGAGTTTAAAGCAGTGAAATGAATCATTTATTATTTTGCTCAAATGATCAAAAGCAACAGTCTCATTGCTTCAACGTCATTATCTGTACAAAATTGCATTAAACTCAATGATATCATTCTAGAAGTAAGAAAAGAATTTCAGATTATCATGCATGCTGTCAAGTCAATCAAGAAGAAGTCATCAAAAATATCAAAGACAAAGAAACTTCTGAAAGAAGAATCTCAAGCGTGTCAAGTCTCAATAATCTTTATTGATAGTCAAATCAGTGACATTGAAAGTCAAGTCAGCAGTATTACTACAAACATTCATCTTGATTCAACTTCAACACTGCAAATCATGAAGAATAAGATAACAGTTCTTTTAAATGTTCACTCTGTGACACATTTTCAAATATTGACTCAAGAATATGATTTGCTCTGAAATGTAAACTCTTTATCTGAAGAGCAAATGTACAAGTGAGACTTTCAGCTCTCTCTTAATAAAATGCTCTCAATTCAAGCTAAGCATTTGCAGATTCTTTAAAATCGCTGTACTTTCTACAAATCATTGCAAAGTTGAGCATCAATTACTTATCAAGTCATGCGTTCAGATCATGATCAGACTTGCAATGAATGATGCATTTGATGCTACAGATTCGTCTCTTTCACAAATCATTGAAATCTTGAAGAAACAATGTTCAAAGCTATTTCAAGACTTCAATTCTTTCATTGCTGATTTAGAGAATCAAGAAATGAATCAGCAATATGTTGAAGATTCTGCGCATCTCAATTCATTAGTGCTTGAAAAGATTTTTAAAAAGCAAGTCAAGACTTTGATTCTGTCAACAAGCATGCATGAGATATCAGCAGCTGACTTCTTCTTCATTAATCTTCGCAATGCAATGACAACTTACAAACAGACAACATATTCACTTGATATTAAATCTTTCTATTGATACAAGCAATTCAGCTTTCTAAATCTGTAAGTCTTGTTCTGTGCAGCAAGTCTGATCTCACTTGCATTAATAGCTCATATCATGTTTAGTGAATTTAATCATTGCATCTCTCTTCATTGTGAAGATTTTATGCATATGTCAATAACATGTTTCTCGAATCATCTCTTTGCTGAAATTCTTCAAATATTTACTCACTGTTTTCATGATGACAGTGAGCGATGAATATTTCTTTCAATCAGAAGATTACAATCATATGATTAAAATCAAATGAACAAACTTCTGAAGTTTTCACTGCTAAAATATGTAAAGAAGTCAGAGATGATGACTATGTTAAATGTCTCTCTCAACAGAGTCTGAATAATACATGTCAAACTCAAAGAAGAAGATAGTGATGAACAGACTCTGCTGCATTGTGACTGAAATGTGCAATTTTCATAGCAAATATTTGATATCATTTCTATGTCAAACTTACGATGAATGATCTCATTAAATATTTCTAGTAATACATCATTAACTTTTTGTGTGATGATGTAATGAAATTTAAAGATAACTCTGATCTTAAAATACACGCTAGATTATATTTCATCAACTTCACATAATGAAATTCTGCTTTCATTCTTTCTTCAAAATTTGAAAATACATCTTCAGTATTTCAATATGTCATTGTTTTCAGAACGTTTTGTAAGATTTCTTAAAAACATCAGAGAAATTACAGACTGAAATCAAGAAGACTTAAACTGTTGACTGATGATTCAAGCAAAGCGCAGACTTTCATCTTGATTGACATTATAATCAATTCAAACTCAATAATTTTCTTCATTGAATCATTAATGACGTGCGTTCATCAGCTTGAACAGATCTACAATCTTGATCTGCAGAACTCATAATGATTGACTCTCTGCTTAGTTTCTGCTATTTTCTTTCTCTTTTCAATATACATTCTTAAATGTGATCATTCTTCTTGAACTTTCTGTCATTTAAGTCTCTCTCTATGTCTTTTCTGTCATGATCTGCTCATATCATGATAGTTGATTGCTTGTTCTTTTCTTTCTCTCGTCATTGTAAACTTAAAATGACAATGATTTTCAACTTTCTTGTTTTTCAACGTTATAAAATGAAATTCATGATTGATTTTTATCATAAAGACTTGTGCTTTAAGATCTTCATTAATGAGAACGAGAAAATGAATGTTCTAAGCAATCAAAAGAAGCTAATATTTTTGATAAAGCAGACAGAAATATGCGCTGTGTTTATCATGTTTCAAACAGCAACAGATGCAATTGATGAGCTTAAGAATGATCATCAAAATCTGAATCTGATGAGTTGATAAAATTGTAAGATCAACAGCAGTTGCAGAAAAGATCGAGAAGAATGATAGAAATGAGTAAATTCAGAATGAGAATCAGAATGATCTTGAAAAGAAGAAAAGTGATTCTGTGCATGAGCTGTGTAAGTATGATAAGTCGAGAAGTCTTTTTTTAATATTTACATAAAAGTTTTCAGATGATATGTGTAAAGAACTTTGTTCTGCATGATGAAACAATGATACAAAAGATGCTTTCAGCTTTGCTTAAACTTTGAAGTTCAATATGTTGCTGTTGATGAAGCTGATACTTGTATGCATGAGATTTTCACGCACACTGAGTTTTCACGCACTCTAACTAAAAAGATTAGTTACAGATAGTATTTTGAAGCATCAGATAGTATCTTGAAGTTTAACGTGTCTCAAAATACTATCTGTAACTAATCTTTCTAGTTAGAGTGCATGAAAACTCAGTGTGCATGAAAATCTCATGCATACGAGTACGATGAACAGAAAATTGTGAAAATTATGAAAGACAAGAAAGATGAGAGCAAGTTTGATCATTGTCTTTAAGTTCTACAACTAATCATTGATCAGTAAATATAAAAGTAATTAATGAGAAACAAGAAAATAAGTAATTGATGTTTGCTTTTACAACTCTTTCTAACAGTATTTTCAATAGACAAGATGCAACGTATGACATCAAGCATTTCATGTCGACTTTATCTCATTTCTAGAATTCATCTTCATATCTATCTTTTACATCATGTTGTCTGATGTCAACTCACTTCTTCAAAGCTCAAGATACATCACAGTCATGATATTGCTGTTTTTACATTTCTTCAATGATTTCACAAACTTGAAGATGACAACATTCTGCTTAGAGAAAGAAATGAGATAGCTGATTGTTTCTTTTAAGAATAAGAATAATGTCTTATGAGAATGTCATGAGTGCATGACTGAATAACAGTTACGAGTCTGCTGAGAAGAATGTGCAGTCAGAATGCATCGTAGATAGAACAGCAATTATGTACTAGATTCAAAAAGTTTTTGTTCAATGAATTCAATCTTTGTGCAAGCTTGTTTCATGATCATAGACTGTTGCTTCATTATCTGCTCAAGAAAATTCTGAGAAAATTCTTTTTCTTTAACAAAATCAATGAAGACTTGCAAGAATTCTGAATGCATTTGATGAAGATATTGCATATCAGATCGATGCATATGAAAATTGTTCTGATAATTCTTTTACAAAGTATATTTGAAAAACACTAGATTGAAACTGTACAAGCATTGCAAAAAGAAATCTCTTGAGAAGCATATCTTTGAAGATCATTTTCTATAGCGTGTCAAGTTTTTTCACTCAACAGAAATAAAATTATCTAATTTATGTGTTTATGAACATGATTCTTACACAATTTATTCAATTTAACAAATGATCTTAAGTAATTTTTCTATTCAGATCATTGATCTGCTTAACGTCATCAACATTCTTTTAAAAGACACTTTTACTGAAGCAATGTAAATAATAAAAGCATCTTTTATTGCTATCAAACTCATTGTTCTTAATCTTTTGATGCTCTTAAAGTAGAAATTGAATTTAATGTAATTAAATAATGCTTTCAAATTTCAATGATGATTCGCTTGACATGTTGATTCATCACAAGTCTTTAATTAATTCATCACATGTCTTGAACTTCTACTGAATGCTCTTGAGCTTGAAACTTTCTATAAGATGAACTGTAAAGTCAATCAAGACAATCTCAATGCTTCAAGAATTATGAAAAAATATGAAGATTTAACTTAGCAAATGCAATGAGAAATATTGATGATTTTGATAACTTGATTGCTCATTTGTCAGCATCTTTTTCTCAAATCAATTTCTGCACGCTGACTATTTCATATACTTTGAAAGATATAATTGAATCAACTGAATTCAATGCTTCAAAAATAATGAAAAAATACAAAAATTTAATTTAGTAAATGAGATTGAGAATATTGAAAGTTTTGACTGCTCAATCTTTCAACTGTCAATATTTTTTCTCATTTGAATTAATTTTTGCACACTGATTACTTTATTATGTATTTGATTTTGATGATACAGATTTCACATACAAAATCAATAAAATGTTTGACAGTTAACTTTTTGTTCAATGACAGAATTTGAAAAAGTCGACTTGATTCAGCTAATAATCAGCTAACAACTGATTAATCAGCTAAATTTCAGCTAAATTCAACTAACTCAGCTAATTCAGCTAATTCAGCTAAAATATTTATCTACATGCTCATCATTCTACTCGCTCATCTACTCGCTCATTTACTCGCTCATCTACTCGCTCATTTACTCGCTCATTTACTCGCTTATTTACTCGCTCATTTACTTATCATTCTACATACTCATCATTCTACTCGTCATTCTACATGCTCATCATTCTACTCATCATTTTACATGCTCATCATTCTACTCGCTCATTTACTCACTCATTTACTCGCTTATTTACTCGCTCATCTACTCACTCATTTACTTGCTCATTTACTTGCTCATTTACTCGCTCATTTACTCACTCATTTACTCGCTCATTTACTCGCTCATTTACTCACTCATTTACTCGCTCATCTACTTACTTCATTTACTCACTTTATCAATCTTTTTATCAAACACTTTATCAAATTTTCTATCAAACACTCTATCAAACACTCTATAAAATGCGTTGATTGAGTGCATAACATAAGTTAAACAATGCTTCAAACAATGCTTTCTACTGAGTTTTTCACTGAGCTATTTACTGAGCTATTGACTGAGCTTTCTACTGAGCTTTTCATCAAGCTTTTCATCGAGCTTTTCATTAAGCTTTTCATCAAGCTTTCAATTAATCTTTCTATCAATCTTTTTATCAATCTTTCTACTGAGCTATCTACTGAGCTATTTATTGAGTTATTGATTGAGCTTTCTATTGATCTTTCTACTAGTGAGCTTTCTACTGAGCTTTTGATCAATCTTTCTATCAATCTTTCTACTGAGTTATTTACTGAGCTATTTATCAAACTATTGATTGAGCTTTTTATTAATCTTTTGATCAAGCTTTCTACTGATCTCTTTATCAATCTTTCTATCAATCTTTCTACTGATCTTTCTACTGAGCTATTTACTGATCACTCTTGTCATGATTTTAGTTTTATCAGACTTAGTTTTCTAGTTTTATCAGATTTATTCTCGCTTTGTCATCTTGACTAGTTTTTATTGAGTCTAGTGTCAACTGAGAAATACACATATGTAGTCAACTTCTTTTCTGTAACTATCTTTCTTTCTTAACATTTATCTTCTAGTTAAATGATACTCATATTGACTCATTCTATGCTGATCTTTAACATTAAATAAATGCTCATCATTTACTACTTTGCTATCGATGAATAAATGATATGAAACAATCTATTCAGTAAGAAAAATTTGCAAAAGATTTTTCAAATTTGCATCATCATCATTTTAGATTGCAAGAAATTCTTTGATTCAATACACTCATTTTCATCATTCTATTTGCAAGAAATTCTTTGAATAAAGCACTTAATTATTATTTGAAATTTACAAGAAATTCTTTGAATTTTCACTCATCAAAAAACATCAATTCAAAACATCAATCTTTCATTTACTTTTATTTCAACAACTTTTATCTTTTTTCATCATAACATATGATGTCAAGTCAGTTGAGTCTTGAACAATTCATCTGCTCAAAAGCATTATCAATAGAAGAGTTTCACTTTTACTCATCAATGTTTCAGTTGAAGCTGAAAAAGCTGTCATTGCATGAAACATAAACATCAAAGAACAACTGCTTCATTGAGTCAGCAATCAACTCAATGAAGTCATCAATATGTTGAACGAGCTTCAAAGTCAGCAAGACTTGACTTTACAACTCAATGAACATTGACTTCTTGTACAAGAAGATCATAAAAAGAAAGTGAAACAACTAGAAGTCATATTAAAAGATGAAACTCAATATGAAGAGATTAAATTAAGAGATTATCGAGTTTAAAACAAAATACTATATCAAGATGATCTTTTATGAGTTTTCTTTGATAAGCATCTTCAAATGAAGTTAATTCAAAAAGTTCATGATCAATCTTCTATTAATAATTTTGAAATTCTCAGAATGATGAAGATCATAAGAAGATACTACTATTGATCTTCAATGTGAAAGACAATAGATTGATATATTCAAAACTGCTACATTTGTCAGCGATCAAAGATTTCTTGAGATAAATTCAATGAACTATTACATTCTCTACTCATACTTGAACAGCAATGAAAAAACATAATCATGAATTTCATCATCAACTTATCTTTTTTGAAAGACAAAAACATCATACTAACAGTGATATGTAAACTGACAAAGAAACAACATTATATTTCTTGTTCTACTGATGATGAAGAAATCACAGCAGAAAAAACAGCTGAGTTAATGCTTCAATGAATATATTGAATACACAATTTACTCAATTTCATTGTTTTGAATTGAAACTTTCAATTTATCTTCATTTTATGAAAGTTTCTTTGCAAAAAACTGAGCATTAATCTTTGATTATTCACTGTTTATCACTTTCAAATCAATGATCAAAGTGAACAAGTCAATTAAAATGTTGAAAGATATCTTTGATTCTTTTGTTCATACATGCAGAATAACTGAGTTAAGCTACTACTTATGATTGAGTTCATTGACAATAATGCTTTATTCTCAGTCATCTTTTCAATTTCTTTCTTTCTAAACAAAGACTTTCATTCTCATATGAGCTTTGAACTTGATGTCAGCAAATATGAAAGTTTTCATGAATGCTTGCAGATGACTAAAGTCAAGAATATATCTAAACATATGAACAAAACATTGAAGTTTGCTCATGAGTTGCTAGTCAAAACATGAGAACAAATGATGAAACAAGTCAATAAATATAAAAAAGAAGTTGATTATGAAATCAAATCAAAGATGTTTCTGAATGAAAGAAACATCATTACAGCGAGATTTTTCAAGAAGCTAAATGATAAAATGCTCGATTCTTTCATCAATCTAGATTTCATTAACTCTTCATATAAACTGAAATTATCAAAGTTTATGCATATTTATGATGTATTTCATTCTGATCTACTTTGCTCTGTCGTTGATGACTTCTTGTCTGATCAAAAGAATGAATCTTCAGATTTAATAGTGATAAACGATGAAGATGAATGAAAAATTGATAATATATTGAATTCTTGTTAATATTGAAGATGACTTCAGTATAAAGTCAAATGAAATGACTATAACAATGATCTCAATTGATACAACACTGATGATGATGAATTTATGAATGCTCAGAAGATAGTTGATGATTTTCATATTTGATATTTGAACAAATTGTGCTAAAAGTGCTTTCAACTATTCAATCAATCAAAATTTAATGAATCTGAGTCTGTGAAATCATGATTGAGCAATCAATTGAATTGAGCAGAAAATACATTCATGCAAACATGAATCATTGAAGAAGAGAAATAATATCATGATTTTAATTTTGTCAAATTCAATCTTCTAGTTTTGTCAGATTTATTCTCACTTTGTCATCTTGATTAATTTCTATTGAATTTAGCATTAACTGAGAAACATACATATGTAATCAACTTCTTTTCTGTAACTATCTTTCTTTCTTAGCATTTATCTTCTAGTTAAATGACATTCATATTGACTCACTTTATGCTGATCTTTAACAACTTTACTGATCATTTTACTGATCATTCTATTGATCACTTTACTCATCACTTTACTCATCATTCAAGAATCAAATTTGTTTTCTATTGAGCATCAAACATGATTCTATTGTGCATTCTTTATGACTCTCTTCATGATTCTTTACATGACTTCTCATCAAGCTTTGAATTGCTTCATAATCAAGAATCAAATTTATTTTCTATCAAGCATCAAATATAACTTTATTAAACATTTTACATGACTTTCTATTAAACATTCTACATGACTTTTTATTGAACATTCTACATGACTTTCTACCTCATTAGTTTACTCATTAACTTTCTCATTAACTTTCTCAGCGCATATATTAAACTGTGTAAATAACTATTATTTAGTTAGTCAAATTAATCATTAATTAATCAATTATATAAACACGATAATTATTCAATCATTAATTCAATATTTGATTGCTAATGAACAAAATGCGCAAATGTTGAAGAAGTTGACAAAAGAGATAAAATCAATATTAGTTGAGTGCACAATTAAGTTAGCTAAGTGACAGTTAATAGTCAGCTAATAATTGAGAAAATCAATTAATTTCAATCGTTAGCTGATACATGAAATTAACAGCTAACTCAGAAAAAGTCAACAAAAATCAACTAATATTGACTTTTTTCATCTCATGATTTTGTCAATGAACGATAAATTCTGCTTCAATTTCGTACGCAAGAAAAGCAAATACAAAAACAGATGCAAGTTCAATCACAAGTCTAAGCTTATGTTCAAAGTATCTTATTGCAAATCATGCTCATACTTAAAAATGTCAAAAGATTGCTTTAAAGAGCAGCAGTGCAAATTCTTTCACGAAATTGTAACAGATAATAATGATGTCACTACATAATCATTGCAATCTATCATCAGATCATGATCACAAAGTGAACTCGAGATTGACTTTCAAAAGTGAACGTTTCTTATATCAAGACAGAATATTTCGTTTCAAGTTGTAAAAATTGAGAAGTTCTTCAAGATGAGCTGAAAGTCATCAGCAAAGAGCATACAGAAACTGAGTAACAAATTATCAAGAAGCTAATGATTGAAAAAAGATTAATCAAGATCAAGACTCTTGCAGATGAAAAGATTAATGATGTCAAGCTGCAAACAAGACTGTGTATTTTTAAGAACAGAATGTTTTTCTTTTTTCAAATCATTTCTCACTTAACTTTTAAGCATTTTATCATTCTTGATATTAAAAACATCATTTAATATCATTTGCACATTTCTTTTTGACTCAAATGATTATCGTGTTATCAATTTATTCAAATTTACAACTTTCATTCTTGAAACTTTTGCGCGAAAGAAAACAGTTAAAGATGAAGATTTAATGTCAATTGTGATAACAGCAAGTTTAACAATATTGAAGAAAATTATGAAGTTAAATCAAAGCATTCAAATCATTATGAAGTTTACATGAATTGTGAATGATTTTTCAATCTCAATTTCAAAACAACTTCTGCAGATTGAAAGTTGAAGCTTAAATCATATTCATCAACGACTTGATCTTGAAGCTGTAATGTCATCTTTTAAAGCAAAAGAATCATCAATTAATCTTTGAAGTAAGTGAAGTGACTTCTGATGCAAAGTAAAATAAAAGAAACAATTAAAGATGTCTTGAGAGTGCAAGCTGTATCAGTTGCGCAAGTTTTTGCTAAGAACTTTTGTTAATGATGAGTGAAAGATGCATGAATCATTTGTGTTGATAAAAATAACAAAGATAATGATATGAAAATTGATATGAAAGTTGAGCTGTGTTTATGAAATACTAGCTAACTGAGCACTTTCTGACTCAAATTGCTGAGATGAAAGTCAGAAACAGATGAATAAGCATTTTTATATATATACTTTGTCATAAACAATTTACAATTCTACAATTATGCAATCTGCATTGAAGAAAGACTTTCTGCTTTTATTGAATGTTGTTTTCAATGAACTCATTCAAGATACAAGCTGTAGTACGTTCAATAAAGAAAGAAATTAGAACAAAGAGATCTGATGTGCAAAAGACAAACTCTTTGAAAAACAAGCAAATGTTATTGAGAATCAATACATATTTGAAGACTTTCAGCAAGAAGAAGCTGAAATTGAAAAAACTGATGAATGACAAGTCAATGAAAACTGCAAAGTTATTTTCAAATGTTTTGAACAAGAACTAAAGTAAAGCAATTAAAAGCATAGATTGTGTAATCAAGTTAGTTGCTTGAGCATGCAGTAAGCAGATAAAAATGCATGCAATGTTAATTTGCTTGCAAATGAGAAATCTTAAATGTAACTTGTTGACAATGATTCTGACATCATAAGCATAAAGTTCTACATGCATACTTGTGCAAGTATTTTTATTTCATCAGAGAACAACGTCGTTGATTCTTTGTATGATCTTTTACAATTTCTCTCTTCTTTTTTCATACTATGTCACTTTTTAATAGAAAAGCACTGAAGTCAAAGTCAGAAAACTTCATCTCTTTTTTTCTATTCTTTTTCTTCTTCTTCTATAGTAGATTTAAGCTTGAAAAATCACGCTCAATGATCATATCTTCATCATGCTTCACAAGAACAACATTTTCTTGCGTAACATTTTTAACAATCACACTTCAAGCTATTCAAGATGTTTATCACATGATTGCAAATAGTGATGATTGTAATTTCATGTTCAAGAAAGTTATTTTAATGTAAAAAGATTTTAGAATTGATCAATTTGATGAAAATTAATACTCTTTTAACATTACAAACTAAAAGAATTTCATGAAAAGAATCAGACTTGAAAGCTGAATGAGCAATGATTCTTTAATCTTACATCAAACTCAGAAAACTCAATTTATCACTATAATGAAAGTAACTTCTGCAATCTCTTGACAGTTGTCTTTGTCATTTTCTACTTCTGATGACAGAATTTTGAACGTATTTGATTATTTAATTATCAAAAATGCTGACATCTTTTGTTGATAAGAATTCAGAGAAAGCTTAATACATGAATAAGACATTCAACAAGAAATCATATCATCATCACTTGTCAACATCTCAAACTTGCATTTCGCTTTTTCTCATGATGATTGCTAATTTGTAGAAAAGACTCATTCAATAAACTATTTGCATAGATATCATCATGAACAAATAACATCTTCAACACAATTTAATCATGAGTGCAAAAAATTTCTTGAAGTTTCAATGTTCATTGATGCTTGTTTCATAAAGAGAATTTATTAAATTTTTAATGATCGAGAATATTGCTAAAATCTGCATAGAAACATATATGATAATTATCAATAAGCTTGACGTTGATAAATACAATGATGACATGATATTAACATATGCAGAAAACTTTACATTTCTTGACATTCATTTTTGCATTTATCTCACATTTCTTTTGTATGAAAAATTCGAAAATTCAATTTCATTGTTTTTCAATTGCTCAAAATTGAAATTATTTAAATCTTTTTGTTTATTAATGTTTCTGATGCATTTTCAGCTATAATCGACTTACTATCTGCAATGATTCACTTCAGAATCATACAACTTCTATTGCTTCATTGACAATTTCTCATCATCATTGAAGAGATTCACTGCTGTTTTAGAATGATGTATAGCATTCAAGAGAATATCTTCATGTATTCATCATTGTTTAAATCTTAGTTTCAACTTAAAGAAATTCTTTGCAAAATGTTTAAGACAGTTGAAAATGATTTCATAGTTTATTTTAAAAAACAGTTGTAAGCAATGCAGAAAGAAATGATCTGATACATATGAAAGAAGTGAAACATTAATATGCATTAATTTATGATATCAAGAATTCTGAAAAGAAGATGTTGAAGTAATAAGAAAAAACAGCATGTAAAAATCAGACAAAATGATGAACTTCATTTGAATTGAATAACAAACATGCTTCGTTTAACAATTGAATAACTCATGTTCATGAATGAGTTTTTATTCAATGAAATCACAAGTTGACATCATCAAGTTTATGCTTCTGTTGATCAATCAACTTGCTATTAAGTCTTTAAAATGAAAGAACATTATTGAAGTATTCTTTTAATTTATACAAAAGATGAATATTTATTTTATATTAACATTCATGAAAATTAATTTAATGATGAAACTTTCTTTCAATGATTAATAAATGAGTTGCTATCTTTATGCAGTTTCTTTTCGATCTTAAAAAGTATGATCATCATGAATAATGTAAATGTTCATTGCAATAGTTGAATCAAAGAACTCATCATTTCATATAAATGTTAAATAAGTTGTTTATTTCATTAAATTAAATGAAGATTTATCATTAATATGAATGTCAGATGTGATATTTGTTTTTCTACTCATTGAATTACAATTTCATAAAACTCATCTTCAATGTATTAAAGATCTAAGTTCATAAACATTTTAACAAGACATGATTTTATTTTAAAGACATTTTTAATGACTTTCTTTATTATGCTGTTGAATGAAATGAATATAATAAATATTCAAGACAGTACTTCAAGCATTTAAATTACATCTTTGAAATAAATATCAAAGCTTTGAAATGAAAATTAAAGATAGAAAATCAGAAAATTGATTCAAAAATTTAACTTTATTCAACAACTCAGTTTAAATAAAGTTTTAATCTTATGTCAGATTAACTTAAAGAATTTCAGATTTTTCTTAAAGACATGAGTCATTTCATTTAACATTTTTACTTATATAGCAGTTCAATAGATAGCAGACGTTGAGTCTGTCATATTTTTCAAATCATTCATAGATCACATTTGAGCATTCATTATGATTTTCATCTTTGCGAACTTTTGTTTAATTATTTAATGTAAGATTTTATTTATCTTTCAAATAAAAAATTGATCAAATATTTTCTTTGTTTCTTTTGACTTTTCAATGAAACTTGATCATTGAGTTGCAATTGCAAACTAAAATGATAAAAAAGAAGAAGAAGAAGAAGAAGAAGAAGAAAAAGAAGAAAAAGTAAATTAAGATGATGAAAATTGTTGTTACTGAATAGATTGTAAAGATTGTTATCATAAAGAAGATTATAAAAACTGTTTTCATGAAAAAGACTGTAAAAATTGCTATCATGATTGATAAGATAACTGATAAAAAGAATACATAAATGATTGTTATCATAATGATCATTGCAAAAAAGAAAATTGTTGAAATGATGAATGAAATTTTGAAGCTTTCTGATGCAAGTTCATTTATTTTATCTGATCAATCATTGTTTCACTCATTTGCATTTTCATTTGCTGTTCATTAAATCTTGTAAATCTCATTATAAAATCTTTCTTTTTCACTTGCTTTACTTTGACATTCAATCTTTTCTCATGTATATTTGATCAATAAGACAGTGAAATAACAAAGTTTTGTTTATCACTTCAAAAATTATATAAAAAGATAGAAAATCATTTAATGTTGACATTTGTTTCAATGTTAAATATCATTTTACTTCATAAAGATTGCTGAGTGTGATTCATATTATAATGTTTATGTCAGAACTCAGATCTATAAAAGTCAGAGTTCTTCAAAGAATAAAGAATAGACACAAGAATTATTCTTCAATGCTATCATTAAGCTTTTAAATGAGAATTTGAGTCTATGAAAATTAAAACACTGAGTTTATGAGAAATTCTACTGTTGATTCTCAGAAACATCAAGTCTATGAAAACTTTTATCATCAATTCTCAGAAACTCTGAGTTTACAAGAATTTAAGTCACATACAAATCTTGATGTTTCATTAATGATAAAAATTCAAGTTACATATGATCTTCAAGAAATCTTGCAGAAATTGCATGTAATCTTGCTGATTTCATTAATGATGCTTGAGCTTAGTTTTTTGAGTATATAGAGAAGAGTTCACTTTTGTATTTTATAGTTTAATGTTAACTTTTTATATGAATAAATATTACTAAGTTACTATCAAATTTGATCATATTATCTACGCATATATTTTCTAGTGTGACTGCACATTTCTTAAGCTACTCACAGTTTATCTGTGAAATTCATGAAACAAAAGTCATTCTGATTTTTACAATGTTTATTGCTGCATTATTAATAATTCAATAATGTTTTATCAAAATTATTAATGTCAACAAGTGTATTTACTTTGATTTAAACTCAATTCAAAAGATAATTGATGCAAATGCATCTTTGATGAAATTCATCAACTTCAAAATTTTCAAAATCAATTTCAGCAAATCTTTTATGAGTAAACTTTTCAATTTTCACATTGATCTTTATCTTGATTGTATAGTCAGTAGCTTTTTTCTCAGTCAAAGTAAGCAAAATTTTATTTCATTTTAACTCATTAAAATTATTAATAAACTATTGTTTTCAAATGACTTTTAATTTATTAGTTTTGATGATGATCATTCAATTAATGATAATTCAACTTATAACATCATCATTTTTAATCTTAATAATTTTATTTAAAATCTTTTTGAAATTTCAAATTTGAAACTTCAAAGTCAGCATCTGAACAATGTAATTAAATTACTTAAGTTTTCAATTTACATGAAGATAAATTGATATAAACAGCATAAAATCATCAACTCAATCTTCAAAGTTCATAGTTTTAAGCTCAAAAATAAACAACTTCTTTAAATTCTTTCTAATCTGATGATTTAAATAATAATGATGTATAGTTTCTTATTTATCATGCTCATTTATTTCTGTCTATCATAAAGTTTTTTTACAAACTTTATTGTTTCTTAATCTTTGAGCAACATTAGTTTAATTCTGTTATTCTTTTTAAAACTTTGCATATGCAATAACTTTTGCAACTGAAAAAAATCTTGATCTTTCAGCTTTATCTTTAGAAATGTTGAGTTCATTCTTTCAATATTCAAAACATAATGATGATTCAAATGAATCAGATTGTGAACATTTTAATGAAGAAGATTCAAATCATTAAGAAAGTGAAGACAATTGAGATTCAAAAGATAAAAATTGTTCAAAAGATGAAGATTGTTAAAAAGTTGAAAATAATCAAGATTCATTTACATTCAATGAAATGAAAGTTTGTTTATGATAATAACAAAGAAGAACAACTCAATTAATGATTTTCAATTATTCAGCTTAAATCATTGATTTTCTACATCTTTTGAATGCTTTAAAAAGAATGAGAAAATCATTTAAAGATAAATTTTAACTTCAATGTTGAAACATTTTGAATAAAAATGATTATAAGAACATCAAAAATATCAATAAACAAAGAAATTTGAATAACTTCAATTTTGAGCAATTGAAAGATGATGAAATTGAATTTTCAAACTTCTTATACAAAAAAGATGTGAAGTAAACGCAAAAATAAATGTCAAGAAATGCAAAGCTTTTTGCATATGCTAATAAGCTTTTTGAAATCAATGTGCAAATGTTTAAAGTATTCTAGCAGAAACTGCTTTCTCATGAATATTATGATCAGACTTTCAAAGATAAAATCAATGAAAATAAGTCATAATATAAATGAGTTCTGAGAAAGAATTCTTTCTGATGCATCTTTCAAGATCTGTTACTTTTCATTAATAATTATTATCATAAGCAAATTGCAGCAAAACACTATTTTAATAATAGCATACAAATCATTAGTTGAATCAAGTAATGAAGTGATATGTTCAACATAATGATGTCTTAAAATCAATATCAAACTGACAATAGTTTATGTTAATATCATTAATAAAATTATGACGTAAAAGCTTTTTAAAAGAAAAGAATCTCAAATTCATGATGTTGTGACATGTTTGCTAGAAATAAACAACATCTCATCAATATACATGACTTGATTTATGCAGTCTTCATTTGTAAAAACTTTATGATGAGAAATATGTAATTTAATCTCAATTATTAAAAATTGTTTTAAAAAATAAAAGTCTTGAATTTTGATTCTGAAAAGTAACAGTTTATTTCTGAGAAGTAGAATTACTATTAAATCAAAGTAATTTTTACTGAACTCAAAGAGCATCACTTCAGATAAGAATAAAAGAATAAACATTCAAGAAATAAATGTAAATGACTTAACAGTTAAGTTCTGAAAATTATTAAGATGATCATATAAGATGATAATAATTATGCATAAAGTAAATGTCTTGAGCAAAAGATTAAAAAGAAATCAAAAAGCATAGTTATTAACATCTTTTGACTCAAAAATGAGAGTTTTGTTGATGACAGAACTGTAATGATTATTTTTTTAATAACATAAAATATATACAAAGATTAAACAATAATCACTATTACTAAACTTGAAATCTGAAGATAGTTGAAACAATAATATGTATTGATTACTTACATGAATTAAGCATGAAGCTTTTATTTAAAAGAATGATCATCATTATATAAACATAAAAAAATCATGTCAAGTCATTTTTGCTCTGAATGATCATTCTGATCTGTTAGAGATCGATCTAGAGCGAGTCATAGAAATGTCATTTAACTAATAGATAAATGCTAAGAAAGAAAAGTATCTACAGAAAAGAACTCAATTCTTATATGTGTGTTTCTCAGCTCTGTGCTAGACTCGATTGAGTTGATGTCTTACACATATGATGCAGAGTCTCAATGATATCACTTCTAGATCAGATTTTCGCTAGACTCGATTAGAATGAAATCAGACGAAGAATAGACAAAGACTAAAATCGTAACATTATCTCTCTTTTCTTGACTATTCATGTTCGCATGAATGTTGTTTCTTAGTGCACTTTTCTTGAATATTTGATATGAAAGTCATCAATCATCTCTTGAGCGTTCATAAATTCATCGTCGTCAGCGTTATATCAGTTGAGATCGTTGTCATAGCTCTTTCATTTGACTCGATATTGAAGTCGTCTTCGATATTGTCGAGAGTTCAATATATCGTTGATTTTTCATTCATCTTCATCGTTTATCACTATTGATCTCGAAGATTCATTCTTTTGATCAAACAGAGAATCATCGACGACAGAATGAAGAAGCTCTGAATGAAATACATCATGTATACACATAGTTTCTGATAGTTTCAACTTATAGAATGAGTCAACAGACTCAGTGATCTGAAATAAGTTGAGCATCTTGTCATTCAATTTTTTGAAAGATCTCGCTGTAACGATGTTTCGTTCATTCAGAAACATCTTTGATTCAATCTTGTAATTAACTTTCTTTCTATGCTTGTTAGCTTGATTCATCATTTGTTCTCATGTTTTGATCAGAGCTTCACGAGCGAAGATCAATGTCTTGTTCATTTGTTCAGATATATTCTTGACTCGATTGATCTGCAGACGTTCGCGAGTGCTTTCATACTCGATGATGTCAGAGTCGAAGCTCATACGAAAGTGAAAGTTCTTGTTCATGAAGAAGAAGATCAAGAAGATGACTGAAGACAAGATGTTATTGTCAACAAACTCGATCATGAGTAGTCACTTGAATCAGTCATTCTGCATATATGAACAGAAGAATCAAAGATATCGCTCGATGTTCTGATTGACTCGTTCGCTTTGATCGTTGATCTGAAGATGATAAACGATGAACAATCAAAGAAAAATGCTCAGTCGTTTGCAAAGAAACTTTCATAGTATAGAGATGAATTGCAAATCTCGATCAGATACTATGAAGCTTGATAGATCATGAGTTCAATATATTCATTGAATCAGCATTTCAGCTGTCTTTTTGACAGTGATATCTTCATCATCAGTGATGCAAAAGATATAATGTCTTTTCTTTGATAATCTGCAGATGATTGTCAGAATAACGTTGTACTCGCTTGAATCAAATAGATTGATAATGAAGTTCATTGCTATGTCTTGTCATCACTGTTCAGATATTGATAGAGATTGAAGCAAGTCGTTTGATTTATTTCTAGATGTCTTTGAGCGTTGACAGATATAGCAGTTTCGAATATATCGATCTATCGTTTTTCACATGAATGATCAATAGTAGTTTCGCTTTATGACTTTCACAGTTCTAAGAATATCAGAATGATCAACTGATGATTGATCATGTATCTCACGAATCAGATTCATTTGTAGAAGCTCGTTGAACGAAATTCATAGCTGACTGTCTTTGTATAAGATTTCATTCTGAATTCGACAATTCTTCAACTTGATGTCTTCATATTGTGTCTCGTCTCTTGCTATTGCTTTGCGAAGTAGCATACAATTCTCGTCGATCTCATTAATCTCAAGAATCTGTTTATAGATTGATTCACTGATGTTCTTCTCTAGATCAGCAATTTTCATTTGATTTGAAGTCAGAATAGTGATTCATTGATAGCGAACGCACTCATCTTCTGAATCTCTGAGCACGACGTCAGCTTGACGAGTTAATGCATCGATCTTGATGTTCTGTTTATCAGATTGATACATTATCTTGAAGTTGAAATCAGCGAGCTTCTGAACTCAACGCATTTGACGTCTGCTCAGCTCTTTATCTTTCATCAACGAAGTGAATGCTTGATAATCGATGAACATCTTGATAGAAATGTCAGTTAGTTTCAGTTTGAATCATCAGTGTTCAAATGCTCAAATGATGATCAGAAGTTCTTTATCATATATCTTGTAGTTGCATTCAGCAGAAAACATGTTCTTGCTATAGAAGACAATTGAATGTAGTACTTCTTCGTCATCATATTGAGAGAGAACTTCATCGTTGACGTAGTTGAATGAGTCAATTTCAAGAATAGTCTCACGAGTTTGATCAAAGTGATGTAGTATAGAAGTCTCGATCATACATCTCTTTATATGATCGAAGATGATCTGACAGACTTCATTTCATTCAAATATGATCTTCTTTTGAATGAGTTGAATCATTGAATGAACAATCTTCGAAAAGTTCTTGATGAAGCATTGATAAAAGTTGCAGAAGTCAATGAAGAACTGCATCTGAGTGAGATTATTGAGTGTAGATCAATCAACGACTGCTTGCATCTTTCGCGAATTCATCTTCAATTCTTCGATTGATATCAAAAGTTCTAAAAAGATGATTTTCTGAACATGAAACTTGCATTTATCGATGTCTATCTGTAGATCAGCTTCTCATAGTTTATTCAAGATTAATCGTACATGTTGCTTGTGTTTCTTCAAGATCTTGCTGTAAATGATAATGTCATTTAGATAGATCTGACAAAACTGATGTAGATATTCAAACAACACGTCGTTCATATAGTGTTGATAGAATGTTGATTCATTGATTAATTCAAAGAGCATTACATGATATTTGTATGAGTCGAAGAAGATAATAAAGATAGTCAAATCTTTGCTATCTGAGTGCATGCGTAGTTTATTGAACGCGACAATGATGTTCAATCGAGTCAGATATTTGCTTTCTTGTATACAAGCAAGAGTCTCGTCTATCAATGACAAAGAATAACGATTTCGTTTGATCAAAGCATTGAGCTTTCTGTAATCGATGCAGAAACGCAGACTATCGTCTTTCTTTTTGATGAACAAGATGAGCAAAGCGTATGATGCAAAGCTGAAGAAAATGAACTCTTTGTTCAGATGTTCAATCAGATACTTCTTTATCTTCTGAAGCTTGTGATTGAACATCTGATATAGTTTGCTTCGAGAAAACATTTCTTCATCGATCAACTCAATTTTGTGATCATAGAAACGATGCAATGATAGCTGATCAATCATTTCTCGATCAAAGATGTTTAGATAGTCGTGATATTCAGAAAGAAGCTTGACTTTGACTTGCTTGAGAATTTCAGCATGAGAAAGCTCATGCAGATTCACTTCTTCAGACTTGTTTTCAACTGTAGTTATGAGTCGATCGATTTTCAAGACAATAACAGCAAAGATCTTGACATCTGATCATTTGACTAACATTCTATATGTCGCTGTCTCTATCATTGCTATGTTCATTGAACTGAAAGAGAATGAATTCAGACTGAATGTTGATTTAGAATTTTTGACGTTAGTTAAAGTCGCGTCACGCGATTTTAACTGTTCAATTAGTTTAACTGACTTCTCATTGAACTAATTGAAAGAGAGTGATTTCAGACTGAGTTGAGAGATAGTGAAAAATCTCTTCAATATATGAGTAGAAGTCAAACTCTTTTGCTTCGTGATTATCTTGTTGCTTGTGAATAGAACAATTGATTTTGAATTGAGAATGAAATTCAAAAATCGAAGAAAATTGATTTGCATGTCAATTATTAGATTGATTTTGTTCATTCATGTTTTTTTGAGAATCATTTGATGTTGATTTAATCGAGTGATCAACATAAAAGCTGTGTCAATCGTATGATCTTGAACAGTCAGATTCGAATAGATGACATGAGTAATAAGTTTTTTAACATAATGATCGTCAAATTCTCGAATGAACTTCGCTTTGATCAAAGTCAGAGACTCAATTTGCAACTGATCACAAACAATCTGCGCAATCACTTCATCAATGAACGAATAGTCAGCAGCTTCGATGTCAATCAATGACTTCAATGAGTAACTAATTTCATTGCTAGAAAGTACACATTCAGTAGTCAAAGATTCAGAAGCAAAAGAATCATCTGACATGTTCATCGTTGAAGAAATTAACATCTTTTTCATTGCATCTTTGATGAAAGTCTCTAGTTTTTTGCCTCGCTATTCTCAGAAGACATTTTCTCATTCTCTTTATTCTTCGAAATGATGATTTCATGTAGATGAAAGATGAAGACATGAGATGCAGAAGTGTTGATCTTGTTCTAAGAGCAATTCTTGAACAAATGATTCGAGATCTTGCAAGTATAGCAGATGATAGACGATCTTGCTGACTCAGAGATAGAAGAGAAGATAGACTTAACATAATTGATTATCAAAGTCATTACTGACAATGAAGTAGCAGCACATTTATCAGATATGATCATGACTTTGATGATGACAGTGCGAAGCTGACTGCGTAGCTGATAGTTGACTCGCTGTTTATTATTCACATCTTGAAGAAAGATTCTTAAGCAAATGAGTGAAGTAAAATTCTCTGAACAGACTGATAGAGTGTTCTGCAAGCGATTATTGATTTTATTCTGAAGATCGTTCATCAGAATGCAATCATCGTAGTCTAGATAGCTGAATAGCTTCATAAAGTCAAAGTAAAAGACATTGAAAGACTTGTCTGTTTGTCTCAGAGCGTTGTACTTGCAACGACACTTTTGATTTCTATTCAGTTCATTGTATATTTCTTTCAGATGCTCAAATAGCTTGTAGATCGAAATGTAAGAATGCAAAGCATCATGACGATGTCGAGCGAAGATATGTTCAGCAGCATCATCTTCTAGTCTAGATATCACATAGACAATACAGATATTCTCATTATCGAAGTGATCGACATTAGTCTGAAGCTTGTCGTTCATCTTGATTCTTCAGCTATCTCATGTTAATTCATCTTCATCGATGAATACAGAAAGATTCGAAAACTTGAAAGACTTGTGATGATCATTATTGAATAAAGTGAATGATTCACGTCGAGTATAATTCTCGATAGATTGACGAGATAGAGATTTCGTAGAAACTCGAGATTCAGTAGATTGACGAGATCGAGATTGATTCGCTGAATGCTGTCTCTTTTTTAAACTCAAGACTTTCTTTCATAGTTCAACGATAATCTCTTCTTGAGTGTCTATTGTCATTTGATTGATCTCTAGCTCATCAAGTCTCTTGATGTGATCGACTTGAACATTGATTCATTGCTTGTTGAGTTTCAAAGTCATGTTTCATTGATCTTTTAGCTCGATCAGCATCTTGATGATCTCGTCTGACTGATCAATAACTCATTGACGAAGTTGTTGACTTATGTTGATGTTTCATGAGATAGCGACATTCTGAGATCTCGCTGAAGCATCGAAAGAAATAAGAAAAACTCGTCTACTAGCAATGCTTTTAAGCAGACGAGCTGTTCATGACTCGACTGATTCAGAGTTGCATGTCATTGTGAGAAAGATAAGAATAGATTTGATTGTAGTAAGATTGAGTGATTGATTTGATAAATTTGAGTAAATTTGCAGATGTGTTTTGATGAAAGTAATTCAAAGAATTTCTTGCGAATTTTCTGAATAAACGAAGTAGATTATTTCATATCGTCTACACGTTGATAGCAGAGTAGTTGATTAACATTTATTTACTGTTAGAAATTGATCTAGAGCGAGTCATAGAAATGTCATTTAACTAATAGATAAATGCTAAGAAAGAAAAGTATCTACAGAAAAGAACTCAATTTTTATATGTGTGTTTCTCAACTCTGTGTTAAACTCAATTGAGTTGATGTCTTACACATATGATGCAGAGTCTCAATGATATCATCTTTAGATCAGATTCTCGCTAGACTCAATTAGAATGAAATCAGACGAAGAATAGATGAAGACTAGAATTGTAACATGATCATTCTTGAGCAAGATGAGTAAAATGAGCATTATGCTCATCATGTTCACTGTGATCACTTCTGATTCAAGTGATCAAAATGATTACTTTAAAACTTTGATTACTCAATAATTATTTAATTATTGCTGTTATATAATCACATGCAAGAAAGTTTTAACATTAAATTCTTTTTTAAAATTTTTATTTTAAAAATCACTTTTTCTTCATGTTTTTTCATTACATAATCAAAAACTTTATCTTGCGTTGCAAAGATTTTCTTGAACATATGAATTCTGAGCATGTTATCATGTATCTTTGTAAACATTGCAATCTCTTGCAAAAGAAATGTCATGTTAACAATGAAATTGATCATTGCATTGAATGTATGCATTTCAATTGCAAATGCAATCTTACTTTCTTAATAATGAAGTGAAAAAAGAATAAAGATAAAACATGATTGTGTTCTTAATGAGTTGTTAAATGCTCATAAGCAGATGTAAGAAATCTTCGCAAAAGTTACTCATCTGCAAAATCAATTTATGTTTTTAAAGAATAAAAAATAAATAATAATTGAATGAAAGTTTTAAAACATTGTTGAGTTCAAAAAGAATGAAAGAAAGATTAGTAAATCACTATTGAATGATTTTCTTTTTGATGTATTTTTCAAGCAGATTGAGATTTCATCAAACTTTAATTGACTGAGTTTTTCAACTGAAATTATCATAGAAGCATTTGATAATTCTTAAGATTTTTCTTCAATTTTCAAGTGTTCTCAATATGTTCATAATCTTTTCACTTGACTAATCAATGAGACTGATCTTTGATATTCTATTGATTCAATATATTTTTTACTTTGTATTCAATGTTCTGATTCTTTGAATCAATTTCTGAAGATTCTGTTTGAATTGATGTATTCAAGTCTGCAGACTTCAAAAAACAAATATGAAATATTGAATATATTTTCATAAATGTTAATAAATTTAACTTATAGTTAATTGATTTTTTAATCTTTAGAATCTTATAAGATTCTAACTTTGTATGATTCAATTTATTACTTGATCTTTTCATTTTGATATTTCATTTTAGTAAATATGCTTTGTCTTTCTTCTTAAAAGTAGATTCTCTATCTCTTTTCTTATTTGCATACAAAATCATGCATTTGTTAAGAAACTGTATGTTCTTCTGTAATTCTTTCTATAACAGCTGCAATTATTTTATTTATAACATAACTTTTTAAGTTAATTATGCAAACTCATGCAATTTCTTGAAAGTTTTTAACTTGAACTTATAGTTTGTAAAAAATGATGACATGCTGATTACTTTTGTTGTTGTGCTATTGAAAATCAACTGTGTTACTGATAGTAGCTGTATTCAATCATTCTGTTTATAATTAATATAACATCTGAAATACTGTTTTAATGTTTAATTCATTCTTTTCATTTATTCATTTATTTGCAAATAATAAACTGTTAACAGCTTATGATGAATTTCTAACTGATTCATCAAGAATTTTTCGAATTTCAATGTGAAGAGCTTGTTTTTATTTGAAATTATCTTATCTGATAATTCATGATTTATTATAATCATTCTCAGAAACATGTAAATTAAATCTTCTGTGAATGTTACTTTCTTATATGATAAGAAGTATTTATACTTGATTAATTTATCTGTTATAATTAATATAAAGTCATACATTATTTCAATGACTTTTTTTTTGATTTAGATAACTTGATTATGAAGTTCAAAGTTATGTTTTTTCATGCATGATTTGATGTGTTGAAACTTTTCAAAAGTTCATAGAGTTTATGTTGATTGTATTTCATATGAATATACACATTGCACTTTCTGATAATATCTTTTATCTATTTTCTCATTTTCAAGAAATAGTAGATTTTAAATATTCTTTCAATGATTTTATTTAAATCTTGATGTTCATGTATCATTAACTTGTGATGATCATTTATCATCTTTTATCTGCATCTTGTTGAAACATAGATCAGATCTTGAAATGTTAGTATTTCATTGATAATTTCAAAATTTGCATTATTCTCAATATTTTTTATAATATTTTGCGCGACTGAATTCTTCACTAACTTTAACTTTATTCATTTCTTAAAATCTTTGTTGTTGATTTGTAAAATGACTGTGTTTTGTTTATTGTAAATAATCAAATCATTTAAATTCTCTTGCAAGATAATTTGATTTATCTGTGATTTATTTATCATGTGATCTGCTCTTTTGTTTAAAATGTTGATTTTCAAGTTTCCAAATCTCTTAGGGTTAGGGTTAGGGTTAGGGTTAGGGTTAGGGTTAGGGTTAGGGTTAGGGTTAGGGTTAGGGTTAGGGTTAGGGTTAGGGTTAGGGTTAGGGTTAGGGTTAGGGTTAGGGTTAGGG
>JAABUT010000146.1_pt1 | contig 129136 bp, 109 predicted proteins | sample 5559281 | NCBI WGS metagenome assembly JAABUT01 (sample SAMN10711880, study PRJNA513359) | rock metagenome | isolation source: Antarctica rocks | place: Antarctica: Victoria Land, Ricker Hills nord | collected 2016-01-04 | reverse complement strand
TTTAAACACACCCCCCCCCCCCCCCCCCCCCCCCACCAAGCCAGTCCCTGGCCGCCAGTCCAGCGAGACATTGCCTCTGAATGCTAAATATGAACAGGACTGTCCGAGGGTAACCACCAACTGGAGAAGAGCTCATGCTCTTGCCCGAGGATTGAATTTCGCCTTGTATGCCATTCGGAGACCCGTGCACGTTGCAGTGTGGTATTTTGCACGGCGCTCGGGAAGTTTGGGATGATGAGGATGGGGATGGGGATGGGGATGTTCATTTGCAAATAACCCAGAAAGGCCCACCACAACGCTCAACCGGGTGGATGGTGGTTGGTAGATAGATACACTTATGTACTCCAGCCGCAGCTATTTCGTTCGTAGTAGCTAGCGAGTATTCGTCCGCGATGTGGTTTCGCAATGGCCCAGGCCTCTCTGCCTCTGGTGGCTCGTGTTTCATGTTGCGGGTTTTCTTCTGCGGTTGGGAAGGGTGCCGCAGGGTCTTGGTGAGGGAGATGGAGTTGACTGGTTCGGCTTTTTTGGAGGCATTATCGAGCGGATCGGGTCTTTGTTGTTGCATTGACTGTTTTTTGGGTTGCTGTACAGAGGCCTCTTGGATCCGGAAGAGATGATGAAAGAGACCTTTGGCTTAGGTTTGTGGAAAGGCGAAGCGGGGAGGTGTTATCTCAGTTTGGAAGGAGTTGGGTAAGGAAGTGGACTCAGGTCTTGGATTATTGCAAGATGTATTGTTGAGAGAGAAGCACAAGTTTGATTGAAGAGAATTTGGAAGATGGTAGGGGCTTGATAGACATGTGGCTCAAGATACTTGTCGTTCGACTGTTACTTCCTTGTTTCCTTGCTCTTTCCAACTCACCGTCCATGTCAAGACTCCAATGGCTTATCCGCACAGTGGGCCATGCCGTAGTGAATCTTGTCGACATGTTGTTTCATTGGAGAGAAGCCTCGTAAACATACTTTAAGTACCGCCCTTTTGGCACAAATCCTGCGCTTCGATTTGACGGACCTAATTCTTGCTCTGTGTTCTTCGATGCCAACCTTCCAGATTGTCGATCCCTCGTTGCTCAGAGCTTCAACCATGACCTCATTATTTACTTTGCGTGTTGTTGTATTGCGTACTCGTGGGTCATTAAGGACCAATTGGGGTGTTCGCGGTTGGCATTGTTTGGTTCGATTGGTCTCGAAGCTGGTTCCTGTGCTTTGTGCATAACCTCATGACGGTGATGTTCCTGACCAATTGCCATATTAAAGCTGCTCCCAACTCAGGCTATAACGCTCAATTGATCATAATGCGGTCATTGGATGCTAGCAATTGAATATCGAAGCATATAATGGTATTTTTCTGATTCTCTTGTGGACAGAGCGACCCTCGAGACCAACCGTGTTTTGCTCAGGAGCTTCCTTGGAATCTACCATATTATTGCATTGTGTGAATGTTTACTTAGATAATGTAAGGTTCTCTTTTCAAATCTCAACTTTCAATCATGATTGGATCAGAAGTTGATCTGCTTCTCGCTATTCTTCAGCATACAAATTTACTCAATCTGCTCTTCATAGCCGGGCAGCTGGCCTCCCATCTCATTTGCCACAAAGTTAGCAGTCCTTGCCGAACCATCGACGCAGGAATGGCGAATGTGCCGTACATGGCGTATACTGTACCTTATCATGATAAGAATCAATGAAAGCAACTTCAAAGAGTTGATCGTTCTTGATAGTCATGATATTCTGTTCAAAAGCATACGAGATGATAGAATCGACTTCATACCCCCTTCTTTCTTCAGACTCAAAACAGCTCCAAACCGCCCAGAGTTTGCCAAATGCTCGCCATGAGGTTACCGAAGCAAAACCTAACTGTTTCTCGAAGGTTGCGAGGCCTTGGAACAAAGAAAGGGGCTCAAGGTACTTATATATATCTGCCCCCACGTTTTCGTCGTTATTGACGTCAGTGGCAACCCATGGCAGGCAACTTCTCTAACAGTTAATGGCTCGCTGGCTCGACGTCCCAATCTCGGCCCTTGGTAGCTTTATCTCGTTGGCAAAATTCCGCACAGCCATGAGCGTCTGTCCCGCACCATGATCGCTCGCACTGCCATCTCTCTACGAAAGGAGCTTTCAAACCTCCAAATTGAGTCTTTTGGTGCTAGATTCCGTCTATGACTGATCAGATAGCAGGAGACTTTATATTGTTGCTCTGATCTAACCCTTGAACCACTTATAAGAAACCTCCCTTCCGGACTATCAACGGATTGTATTACAGTCAGCCCATTTAGATCCGAGTGCCTTCTGGCTGGTAGCTGTTTTGTCTAGGTAAGTGATTCGACAGAGTCTTCTGTGTCCGGCCCGTACCAGTGTACGCGTACATACCGTCAATTTTCTCGCAGTATACTTGCACTTTTGTTACGCTGAGCCCTACTCTACCGTCCGCTTCAGAAGGTTATGTCTATCGTCAAGGGAATATTGCTGCAAAATCTCGGCGTAGTGGTCTTTGAAGATTAGTGTAAGATGCTTTGTGCGTCAACAAGGCAGTGGCGGGAGCACAGTATACATTTAGAGTGTCAATGTGGGTATCGTATTTCTTTCAAGTGAGACGATAGTGGTTCTGAAGTGGTTCCGCTGTAAAGGCTTACCGATTGACGAACCACCCCGAATCTTCTGCTAATTTTCTTTGGCTGCAGCCATATTCCGGCCTGTTCTCGATAACGATCTGATCCACCTTGTCCAAAACGATGGATTCGACTTCATCAATCATCCCTAGCAAGTGGGTTCGAAGGTCCTCGACCAATGCCATCTTTTACTTGAAGTTTTTGGCGAACATCAATGATCAGTTGGTATTGCAATGAGACAACTTGGATGACTGCTTTGTCTTATTCAGCGCTTACAGTTTCTAATTCCTCGGTCATGACTCCTAGATTGTCGCTCAGCTTCTGTTTCTCCGTTGCGGCTGCATCTCTGACATCTCGTTTCGTCGTAGTTTCTCAAGCTTTCTATTTACTGCTGAAGCTTTCTCCTGCAGGCTGCGCTGCTTCGAGGTTCTCCTTCTCACGGCGGTGTCTCTCGAGATATTTATTCTCTAGAGGTTCAGCCTCGCTTTTCTTCGGTTTCTCGGAAATCCTGTTTGCACGAAATCGGTGCGCTAATGCAATTCATGAAAGGGGATCTAGAATGAACCCTGCAACGTCAGGGACGGTCCAGTATATTCTAGTTCGATTTCCCGTGTCAGGATATTAGAGGTCAATAAGCGTTCTTCAAGTCGTCCTAGCTAGTGGAAAAGCCCGGTTGATATAAGGATTTACTTCAACACTGTTCAGGAAGAAGTTACACCGATTTAGATCAGGAAAACCATTTCCTCAATGTCCACACTTTAATATCCATTCAATTACAATGACGATACAGCGAATCACTTAGGAAGTATCCTAATATCCAATGACGGACTGCCAAGGGTATAAATTGAAGTCCATAGCACGCCTTGACCTGTGATTTCCAAGAGCTTAATGCTTATTCGTCAACTAAGCCTGTGATATGAATTGAAACGGGTTATGCAGATACTATGCTTGGCACGGCTATGTTCTGATTAGTATTGAGAATCTTTCCTAGTTCAGAATGCCCTGATAGTGCTTCCGCAGGAATTCGCACTTATTCGATGTCTCTTAAAGATTCCACTGTTCCAGGTTGTCTATATGGGACAGGCAATCGAATCAATATCAGAATACTCGCGGCGCGGACAGAATGACAAGCAAAGCCTACTTTTATTCACTAGAAATTGTATCAAAAGTCTCTAGGCTGGTCAAATGTGAAGGAATGATAAGTCTCTCGTCGTGTCTTTCCCAAGGTATGTCAATTCATTTTTTCTTTTATCGTTCACTTCTCGGTCTTGTACAATATTGCACATTGCTAAATCCTAGCCTAGGTACATCGTGCTTACGTTCTGTGGTTACCTTTCAGCCATCCTACCTTGACAGACATGATAGTAGTGTTTAGATTCGAGAGCCTCTCTGGGTTTCGTACTCTGGACACTCTCATCATACAGCAGGTATTGTCGATAGCGATGCTCCAAGTCATTGAAGAATAGCTCAAATCGCTTTGACGAGACACGCCTCTGACAATTTCCTGGGGGCTTTTTGGCGTTCTTCAAGTTTGGTACTTTTGATTTATGCACAGAGGCTGCAGTGAGCTGGCTGATCCACGAGCTTGCAAACGGGTGGTAAAAAATAAGGACAGCGATACAGGTGTAGCACAGACGGACAGGGGATAAATGTTCGAAAGCGGCGTTTGGTATTAAACCTGCAACCTACAGCCGTTGTTTGAGAGTCATACTGCACCCATCCTGATTCCAGATGGGACGTCTGGTGAGCGGCATTTTGAATTTAGCACTCGACCTAGCAGTCCCCCTTGTGGCTGCGATGGATTTTCCTCAATGCCGCCTATATGCTGGTAAAATGAGTCTTGCACCAGGTGGTGGGACCGACATTAGAGACATCCAGATAAGTCTCAATATTCTAAATAGCTGGCTTAAGCTAATGTTCTCGCTGTGACGGAAGCTGATGTTACGGCGTGAGATAACTCAGAGAAGCTGCATGATGAACTGAATAGTAGCGACGAGGTTTAGCCTGGGTTTGCCTGATCAATATCTAATACAAAGGCATTCAGTCAAAATAAAGTACGTGATTGAGAAAGCTTTCTCTCGTCGACCGATGATCTAGCGTCGAATTTACTGCTAAGAAGACCGGGATAAGGAGAACCCTTCACCGCCGTCAGGTCTTAGAGTATCAGCTTTCCCAGCTGAAGTTGGCAGTCTCTTCCTGGAAGTTTCCATGTGCCGCTGTTCACAGATTCGTAGGTGTAAGTACTGTAGGCAGCCAAAGCTGGTCGTAAGCTGTCAACTCGTAGTGAGCGTCTTTAATTGAGATGTCTCACCATATCTGAGACAGAAGGCCTTGGTAGACCTAGACTCCCAAGGGTCAATGCGCACTAGGCGGTTTACTGTTCGCATCTCGGTATCTCACCTTAATCAATTTCATTACTCTCGTGGATGACATCATTGATGTAATTGGGGGTCACAATATCTTGAATACGGTACCTGGAAATCGCGTATAATTCATCAAATCTTGAATATCGGTTTCTAAATCTATCGACTTGAATCAAGCAGGATGTTAGAGTATGTTGGACCCTTGTGTCTGTTGATGAGCTGAAACACTGTTCCCAAAAGAGCTAACAGTCTTCTTCTTCTTCAAACATTGAAGAGTCGTTGAGAGAGGAAGGGACTTTCTATGCGCCGTAGAAATTCAAGCTTCTTCGCGCAGTACTTCATTGTGGTATTTGCCTGCGAGTGTGTGCTTCCTGAGTCTTCATGCGTAGGCAGGCTCTTTGCACGCTGATGATTAACAAGAAACGCTTCGTATTGTTAATGCTTCTTAGATCCGAAACGAAGACAGCCAAGTCTTTAGAGAGCACAACATAAGCAGATTGCTAAATGTACATTTGATTCGTTTCGGATTGACATACTCATACGCAGGAATGGAAGATCCTGAACGACGTCGTGATCTGTAGAAGCTATAGAATGAAGGCATCATGAACGAAGGCGTAGACGGTGAAGACTTCAAGAAAACGATTCGAAGCCTGGGTAGCGTCCCGGCCTGCAATATGCCGTTCTTCTTCTAGAACTTAATAGTCTTTCTCTATTCCCTTTGTCGGCTCTTGCCTTTCTCTTAGCTTACTCAGAGTCATCGTCTACAGCAGTCATACGAGCTGAATGCGTTGGTGGCATTTGAGTCCAGCCTCCGCCGTAGCAGGACGTCGTCAACGTTGTCGACCGTGCAGTGTGCAAAGTTGGCATACCCTTCTTGTTTGTCCTTGACTGAGAGATAGTAGAGATAGGCGTCACTGCTTAGGTCTTTCATCATATCGTTTGCTTGCTGCCAGACCTCCAAAAAATTGACAGTTTGCTATGTAAGTGTTGGCAACCGCTGAATCTTGCGTTGACCGCAGGTTCTCCCTCACTCCATATTTCCTCTCAATGTCGCAAAGAAGTTGGGAAATAGAGTCGTCTTTCTTTTGCAGTTTCATCGCAAAAGCCCCTTCCTGAATCTTTTTTTCACGAATCGCCTTCATGGTTGTCGTCAACCGTGCGAACGAGTCTCAGGAGAAGAGCGTCAGCATGATGTTCTGCGCATACTCGATTTTTTCGATGGTTGTAAGCTTCAGCACCTCTGGATCCTTTGCAACGTGCGTCAATGCCACGGTCAGGGTTACGCTGTCTTTGCTAGGGGGGAGCTCGATGGTTCCAGGCGTTCTACGCGGGTTTCTGCCACGCTTAGGTGTCTTGGGGGTAGTTGGCGCGTCTTGCAATCTCAATGTTAGCTGGACATAGAGAGGGTTGGGTCAAAGTCAAGCATATGCAACTGTACCTTCAGGTTTGCCGCGTCATCGTCATCCTCAATCCCCGTATCATCCACAAACCCCTTGCCCTTGGCCTTCTGCTTGAACATCTCCCGTTCGAGTTGAGGACCTTTGTTGCCTCCTTGCGCACATAACGGAGATCGAAGAGATATTCCTCTGGCATTGTGCGAATCTAAGTACAGGGAGAGTTTGGTAATTCTCTATTGACTCCAGGCATTCGCCTTGCAACATTTTAAGAGAAATTGCTTCCTGGCTTTTGGAATATCGTGCGAATCTACCAAGTGTGTCCTGGTGGGGGGCAAGTGGCATGTCCGAGATCAACTGGTAAACTATTGAATGGAAACAGGTCTCGGATCCTTATTCCACCATGTCCAATTCCAGCTCGGTCTGGTTCTCAGCTACTTGGGTGCGACTGTCGATTGAGATGGCATGTAAGACTCGTTGCAAGGAGTGCTCGAAACAAATAGAGACGACGGACGAAGGGTAGTGGAATCTCCTTCCAATTGCTGCTAGGTCTTTCATGCCTTTTAGACCCAATCGGTTTAAGTATAGCTGATAGCTGGGCCCTTTATGTCTTTATAATGAATCTCTGATAGTAAGAACTATCGTAATATATGTTAATTCATCGATGTATAGGAAGACGTTCATCGGACGGCAAGGTGAGCCCAGGCCAAGTTATTCTCGAGTGTGCCATATGTAAACATATTTTCAGCGTCGAACGTCTCGATCTTCCTCCCATATAGCTTGTAGATTCACCCACTGAGTGATGTTGGCTAGTTCTTGAATTCACTCTTAGCCTTGATCGCCAATTCCGTTGGCTGGAAGATCTCCTCCGTACTGAATATAGCAACTTATAAGTTGCGCCACGCCATTCTGCTGGTGAACTTGTCAGATCTCGGAAGTCCATCCTTCCTCAGAGCCCTCGAAGGTCAGATCACCTTCTTGATGATTGTAGATAACAAAGAAGTGATGAACGATTGATAGTGAGACGTTCTCCGGCTGGTCAACAGGCTTGATATGATGCTCAAACCCCTTCACAGACGCCGCTGTATCCATATAATTGTTGCATTGGAGCTTCCGAATTTCGGGAATTAAGCAGTAAAAAGCTAGTTCGCTGTTTCGCTTCTTGAATTTGAAGGTTAAACCAACTAATCGATAGATTTCAACTATCTATCGCAGGTTCTTTTCTTCGAATCTGTATCCTCTTTTCTATAGCAAATTAATAACGTAGGCTCAGAGCAAGCGGGGCCAATCGCAATAGATGAAAGATCGAGCGCTTTTGATGTCTTCAGGAAGCCCGTACGACGCCATTGCAAAGTTCGACTGAGGACTCTCTCCAAACACGATACTTTTGAGGTAGGATTGCTCCCATGCTGGTAGCACGTTGTTTTTGCACTCTTTGCTTACATGACCTACATGTCCACATTTGACACATAACCTTCCTTCTTGAAAGGACCAGGTCCTAGTTCCATTGATCCACTGATTCTTTGATGTCTTTCGGTCTGGTAGGTCCTTAGGAAGGACATAAGGTTCGAACTTTCTGGCCGGAGGTTTAGATCCCATATTACCTCTATTCGGATTTAGTATTAACGCTCGGTCTGCGGTTTCTGGTTTATATGTGGCAGGCATAAGGGGAGGGGCGGGTTGGAACTGTGGAGGATCTGAATGAAAGGTCCAACCAGGTCCCTGATTTGGAGTGGCCGCTGAATGATATGCAGTCATTAACGCGTCTATCTGGCTCTTGGACATATTCCTCTCGGCCAGGTCCTTATAGAAGATCAGTTCCTTTGACTTAATTTCTTCCTCAAACAGCTTCTGTATTTCCAAGTTCGTTCGCCTCGCCTCCTCGGCCAGGTTGTAGATTGACTTCAAGGACCGGTCTGTAGCGGCCATGCCTCTTGTGGCCTCCCTCTGCACGGTATGATCAGATATTCCTTTTATGAAAGCTCGTAGGATAGTGTCCAGCATGGCTGACTCCAGCAGTGTGAGGGTAGTGGAGGAGGTGAGTGCCGGTCTATCTTTGGCACCAACACGCTGCATTAAGCTTGTGACACGCTTATTGAAGGACACTAAGGCTTCGTCAGAGCGCTGGCGTAGCTCTGATAGTTCGACATCGAAGGGTATGGGGGATATCTCGACCGCTTTAGTAGGGAACCTCAAACGAAGAGTCAATTGAGTAGGGCGTGTTCTAATTTTTTTATCGGACGTAGATGGTGAGTATGAAAAGGACCGTTCCTTGCAGGATTCAGCCTTCTGTACCGTCGTTGAAAAACACATATCTTTGCTTGAGCGGTTCATCGAAAAAATCTCAATCTTAGGTTTCCGAAAACGTATGGTAGATGATCTCCTTGATCTTCAGGTAAGACAGGCAAAGGATTGGCGAAGACCGATGGTAACTCAAGTGGATATCAAGGCTATTTCACATCTACTACCTGTCGCTAAAAGGAATAGAGATCCAGGCAAAGATTGACCTTGCAACCCTTTTTTGGTTCATGGAGAACTAGGGCCTGCAAACCTCAGATATGGCTCGAAGGGTAGAAGCTCTGTTTCTAGGCTTTTTGGTATGCGCCCTCTCTTCTTGCTCCTGATCAACAACATCGATTCGAAATTCCCCGAAGAATATTTTGAAATCGTCCCCAACTAAAACATGTTCTACCTCTATCGATATATATATATATATATATATATTGAGACGGAACGATCTGAGTCGTAAATAAAGTCTTGCCAGATTGTTCTCAGTAATTCCTTTTGCTGAACTAGGCACAGGTCTACTGCGTTTTTTATAATTAGGTGTCGTCAATTTGTCAGAGACCATGCTTTGCTGAATTTACTAGCGTCTTGCTAAGGGTCCTAAAACGAGGGAGGAAAATATGTGGATTTGACCGGATGGAAATGGGGTTTTCTCACCCCGCCTCGATGGAGCGGAGGATGGACAACAGCGACAAGTCATGGGATAGTGGTCTGGTATGACAATGATATAGTCAGAAATCGGAATTTGAGCAGCTTCTGAAAGTGTTAGCTAGAAACACTTACCCTTGATGCTTATCCAAATATAATGGATTGTTTGCTGCTTGAATTAACGCAAAATATCATCGCCTGTAAGGTATGCTTGTATTTAAGATAAATCATATGTACCATACGTAAATGAAAGGCATTACTGAAGAAGGTAAGCCGAGTGTCAGAATAGGAGGGAGGATATTTGTTCTTTGGAAACCATAATGTTCTAAGGGCCTGTCAGTGTCCGGCATCTACATGAGGAATGATAATGTCACTCACTTCCCTGCTTCCTCTAACCTTATAATCTTCACCATTGACATCATTAGGAACACTTGTAACTGAAACAGTGTAGACGTAGGTTTGGGCATTAAGATTAATACTACACACTGCTTGGAAAATAGCAAGCCAACGAAGAGAAGTGAAAAAACGGACACTCAGCCGACCAATATTCCCAAGTCACTTCACTTTCCGACGACTTCTTTTTCCTCTTCTGCCCATAGACTCACTGCTCGAATGAATGTGCTGCTGGACTGAATAGATCTATAGTGGAGAAGAGAAGGGAGAAGTCTCTTCAACGAAGCAGAAGAAGAACGGCGGGGTGGAGGCCACAGAAAGCCAGACTCTAAAGGCCTCTGGAAAATCGTCTTATTACATGTAGGCCCCGAGAAATACTTTAAGCTTTACTTCGTCTCTGCTATTGTCTCTCTTGCCAAGACGATTCGAGGCTGGGAAGGGTGAACTCGTATTGATCATCTGGCTCTGCGGAGCAAAAAGTATCTTGTGAAATCCAGTGATAAACACAAAGTGTAGTCTGAGGCTGTACTTCGATGCGTTGCAGTACTACCATCAGACGTTGCCATAGCGCGATTGAATGTCAAGGATAGATGAAAGATACCTTGCTGATTCCTCGTATAGATAAATGGGCATGCTTTCTAACCAAGCAGTCAATTTGAGTATGTAAAGGTACTGGTGGTGCTGTAGTTGCTCAAAGCAACTTTTGTTTACTAGCCATTGGGTTGGGCAAGATAACAGCCATTCAGTAAACTAGAGGTCCAGAAGGATCTTGAGGATCACTGTAAAGATCTGTTCATTGCACTGCAGCATGGAATCGGTCAGTGAAGTCGTGGAACCAATTCAAAGGACTCAGAGATGAAAGTGATGTGACTCTTGACTCAACCAGTGAGTAGGCAGATTATCATAGACTTGGATTAGTAGGCCGAGTTAAGTAATGAAACAAACGGTACCAAGCCTTCTCATTGAAACTTCTGCCTTGCACGATAATTCGTCCAAACCTCCCAATAGACCTCCCCGCGACGCTAAAACGACAAGTAAGCGACCTAGAGAAATACGATAACATTTTGGTGAAGCTGTTACTGCTGATAGCGGGATGCGGGTTCGGCATGCGCCTGGGTGGAGCTTCCACTAATGTCTCTAGTCTCGGATGGAATAACTTGATGGGCAGGTAACAAGTCTTCGCCGTGTTCAGTGATCCTGCTGTGTGCCGGACTACCACCTGTTTCCGAGATCATACCGGGCTCGTGCCCAGTGACGCTGGTGCCAGGCGTTGCCACAGAAACAGGCATCAGATTGGCACCCATATCGGTCGCTGAGCTTGGAATTGGCTCAAGGCTTGGCGTCCATTCGCGAAGGTCTTCTTCTGCATCATTTAATATTTGGCGTGCCTGATGGGCGTGCTCGAATGGTGAGCGAGTGTCGCCAGGGACCACAGGGGTATCGTCGAGGAGGTTTAGCAGTCTACGGCCATGGCGAGCTAACAAGATTTGCTTCTCAGCGCGCTCGATTGTCGCAGCGAAATGCAAATCGTACGCTTCTTTGAGCTTCTGACGAGTCTGTACGGCGATAGTCAGTTAGAAGTCAAATCAATACCACAGCTGCGGAACTCACAATGTTCGTTAACTGAGCCTCTGCGACAAGATTTTGGGCCTCTGCCCTCACGAGCTCTTGCTCGAGGTTCACAAGCTTGGTGCTCTGAGGCTCCTTGTACTTGAGCTTTGAGATCTCATCCGTGATCTTTGACTTGTGATCCCTGCTCGGCTGCACCGAGCTTTCAGTATTCCTGATTTGTTTCAATACCCCGCGGTAGTCTTCAAGGTTCTGGGCGAAGACATCCTCTTGCTCTCCAAGCTCAGACAGCAAAACACCAAGCTTGTCGGATATATCGGAAACGGAGTCATCGCCAGTTGCTTCGCCCCAGTCCGAGAGTTGGGAGGCAATGGATAAGCGCTCACGGCTTGCAGATTCGTAGGCACCGATTGCGTGGTTTTCGCTCTTGATAATCTTGAATAGCTTCTTGCTCATCTCCGGCTGTTGTATTCCGCGCAAGGTAGCCATATTAAAGCGATGTTTAGGGGCGCTCGTGTTACCCGTACTAGTAGATGCATTGTCCTTCTTGGACCTTACAGAGAGTGACCGGTTCCTTGTAATTGCAATCCAAAAGTTAGAACGGTGCGCTGCACAGCAGAGTACTTGTGAAGCTTTTCGTCGAGAGGAAGCAGGGCAAAGTGCAGTCTGTTGGATATGAGATTCTACTTACATGGTTACGCTTGCGCCCAAAGACAAAAGATTCTTCCCTTAAATCTGAGACTTGTATAAACAATTATCGAGCCTGTCGTCTGTAAGGTACTGTAACTCTGGATGTCTTCGTAGCGACTCGCGAATACTTTAGAATGACGCTAGCAGGGATTCCAGCCCCGAACCACTTACCAGGTTTTGAGAAGATGACGTACGAGTACAAGTTCCACGGTTGCCCTTCATGTTGCGCCGTAACAAGATCTCTTGAGTCCTGATTGTATGTTGTCTGTTACATTAAGTCTTGTGAGACACACTCGTCCCGACTTCACCATCCCCACTTTACCAGCCACAGCATCACCAATGGCCGAAACAAAGAGGAAGCCTCCTAAGTTGGGACCTCCTAAAGACAAGACCAACGAATCGCCGGCTCCCCCAGCTCCCCTAGCTGCTCGAAAACCTCCCAAACTCCCTCCGAAGCAGGCTCCCCAACAAGCGAAAAGCAATGGATCGCCAGCGGCACCGCCCACCGCTCGAAAACCCCCTAAGCTGCCTCCCAAACAGCCTTCCCAGCAACAGAAGAACGACCAGTCGTCAACAGCACCAGCCCCAGCGCGGAAACCCCCCAAACTCCCTCCCAAGCAACCATCTCAGCAAGGGAAATCTAGTGAATCGTCAGAGGCACCACAATCGGCAAGAAAGCCTCCAAAGCTCCCGCCGAAGCAGCCTTCGCAACAGGGGAACAGTAGTGAGTCGCCAGCAGCTCAAGCACGGAGACCTTCTACAGCACCACGTAAATCCTCGAACGCCATCGGGAAACCATCGGCACCAGCAAGGAAACCGTCGACAGCTTCACAAGCCAACTCTGCGGTCCCACAGAAACAAGAGAAAGATGACCAGGTTTCCGAGGACCAAGATCTCAAGTCATTCTTGTCAGACGAACAATGTGCAGACCTGACCTTCCTCATTGCTAGCATCATGGGGCAAATGCGAAAGACAATCGAGAACAACTTTGACGCGTCTGCTATGCTTAATAAGAATCTACTAGGGGACAGTGAGAACAAGGATCAAAGCGAAGAAGATAAGATAATGAACGCAAAGATTGATCCAGGCACGGTCGATGTTGGAGATTATGACAAGGAGCGCAAAGTACGCACTGAGAGAGAAAAAGAAATCAAGAAGCCGGAGACGCAGAAACTGAAGCAGGCCGCTCTTAAATGGTTCGATGATTGGCGAGAGGTTGTTCTCAAGCGCGTTGGAGAAGTGGTCAGTTCAAAGAAGACAGCCACAGAACAGAAAAAGCAGGCTGCTTCACAAGAAGAAGACTCTATACGACCGACGCCATCAAGGGTACAGTCCGTACAGAAGATCAATACAAGCGCCAAAAGTGGGGAATATAGTGCACCAAAATTAGAAGAGTTATTCCCACGTATTCGAACACCACTAACAAAACTATCAATGGATAAGCGAGTACTGGTACTCCACTCGATACTTTTATTACTGCTAAGCTTGGAACACTACAATGCAGCTTCCAGAGTTCTGCTCCTCAACCTGGCATCAAGTCTCAAGCTTGGGCTCAAGTACTTACGTGAGGATGAGGAAAAGACCGGGAAGGGCCTGCTTGAGGCTGCCAAGAGCATGTCTGCAGATGAAGAGAGGCGGAAGAAGGTCGAAGAAAGCAAGCAAGCCCGTAAATGGAAAGTTGGGCTGGCCACTGCTGCAGGCGCAGCCGTCATCGGCATTTCAGGGGGCATGGCAGCCCCAATGATTGCGGCGGGTGTCGGCAGCGTGATGGGTGGTCTTGGTCTTGGTGCCACCGCTGCAGCAGGCTATCTTGGCTCGGTTGCTGGAAGCACGGCCCTCGTCGGTAGCTTGTTCGGGGCTTACGGTGGACGGATGACTGGCCAAATGATGGAAAACCTCTCTGCTGAGGTAGAAGACTTCGCATTTCTCCCAATCCACGGCGAACGTAAGGAACACGACGAGTCGGCTGAGGCAGCTACTGACTCTCGTCGTCTCCGTGTGATCATCGCCGTCACTGGCTGGCTTCTGGAGAAGGAAGAGGTTGTGACCCCATGGCGCGTCCTCAAACCTAGTGCTGAGGTCTTTGCCCTCCGCTTCGAGCTTGAAGCCCTCATGAATCTCGGACAAAGCATCAACACCATGATCTCTAGCGCAGCATGGGGTTATGCCCAATCTGCACTAATTCAACGTACTGTATTTGCCGAGCTCATGTCAGCTATGTGGCCGATGGCTTTGATCAAAGTCGCCCGTGTTGTTGACAACCCCTTCAGTCTGGCCAAGACTCGTGCAGACAAAGCTGGAGAAGTTCTTGCTGAAGCCCTTATTAACAAAGCACAAGGAGAGCGTCCAGTGACTCTCATTGGGTACTCATTAGGCGCACGTGTCATCTGGTCCTGTCTTACGACCTTGGCAAAGCGAAGAGCGTTCGGTCTTGTTGAGTCTGTCGTAATGATCGGTTCACCCATTCCATCGGATACCGCTACTTGGCGCTTGATGCGCGCGGCTGTTAGCGGTCGTCTTGTGAATGTCTATTCCACTAACGACTATCTTCTTGCTTTTCTCTACCGTACGTCCAGTCTTCAATATGGCGTGTCGGGGCTTATGCCCATCGAGGGTCTTCCGAGCATTGAGAATGTCGATGTTTCTGAGACTGTTTCTGGCCACTTACGGTACCGATATCTTGTCGGAGCCATCTTGCAAAAGATTGGGTTCGAAGATGTCGACAATGATGAGGTTGAGAAAGAGGCCAAGGCCTTTGAAGCCATGGTTGAAGAAGAGAAGAAGCATGATTATGTCGAAGAGGCAAAGGAGAATGCAGGCGAGCTCTATGACAAATATGGCAAGCGTATCAAGAAGGATGGCAAAGAGCGTCCTGAGAAGGCTATCAGCGATGCAGATGCCGACAAGCAAGCTTCAGCAATGGAAAAGGATGTACAGGCAAAGACCGAGAAAGGCTTGATGCAGTGGGCTGTAGAGCAGCTCTACATTTCTCGTCCGTCGGTTCCGTCCACTGGCGATGTCAAGGATACCGCCTCAAACCCTCAAGGTGCCATTTCTGGTGCCTCGAAGACAGCCAAGAAGACTACTGATGCAGCGACCAAGTCGTTATATCAACGTGCCAAAGATGCTACGTACCTCTCGCGCTCAGGAGGACCAGAGGGTGAGCAGTCTGCAAAAGACAAACTTGCCGATGCTCAAAAGACAGCTTCGTCGGCTGCGCCAAGTTCTTACCTACAGACAGCTGCCGGATACATACCTACTTCCTACATCCCTGGCATAGGGGCTTCTGGGAAAGCGACAAAGAATGCCAAGGGTCCCGTGGATGATGCACAGAAGAAAGCTGGGGAAGCGGCCAAGCAGGCATCCAAGGCCACAGGAAATGGACAAAAGACTGTTGAGGATGCTACCAAGCCTGCCTTGAAGAAGACTGCTAGTGCACAAAAGGCAGCAGGGGATGCTGCAAAACCTGTACCCAAGAAAACGGCCAGCTCGCAGAAGAAGCTTGGTAAAGCAGTAAAAGACCCTAGCAAAGCAGCTGACGACGTACAGAAGGCTGTTGGTGACGCTGCAAAGGACCCATCAAAGGCAGCAAACAATGCTCAGCAGAAGGTCAGCGACGCTGGAGGTGAGGTTCAAAAGAAAACCGGCGAAGCGACAAAGACAGCTTCGAAGACCGCAGGCGGCGTGTCAAGCTACATTCCTTCCTTCGGCTTGGGTGGCTCGTCCAAGAAAGACAAGCCAGCAGCACCCAAAAGAGCTCCTAGCAGCTCTAAAACTGATAAACCAAAAGCCGAAACTGGCAAAGCGGCAAAGGACGCGTCGAAGTCCGCTGGAAATGCGGCAGAGGATGTTAAGAAAAAGAGTGGCGAAGCTGGGAAGGGCTATTCATCATACCTTCCATCATTCGGGCTGGGTGGCTCGTCTAAGGATAAGACAGACACCACAAAAACCACTGATTCGGCTCAAAAGGCCGCCAATAATACAAAGGACAAATCTTCCAAAGGGAAGGAAGAAGCAGAGAAAGCGGGAGATAAGACGAAAGACACAGCCTCAAAGGGAACAGAAAAAGCGGAGGGAGTGGCCGAAAAGGCGAAGGGTACAGCCTCAAAAGGTGCAGAGGAAGCCCAGAAAATACCGGATAATGGAAAGGATGCAGCTTCAAAAGGAACAGACGAGGGCCGAAAAGTAGCCGACACCGCATCCTCCCCCGAAAGCAAGCCAAATAAAGAAGACACCTCGGAATCAACCAAGGAAGCAGCCGAGGATGTCGCATCTCCGGACGATAAATCCTCCCCATCAGAGTCACCCGAAAAAGCTGCCGATGACACCAAAAACGCCGGTTCCAAAGGCACGGGCGAAGCCAAAGCCATAGGCAGCGATCTGCTAGCACAAGCCGGCGGACCCATGAAGTCCTCTACCAACACCGCATCTGGTGACAAATCTAAAGGCGACAGCTCCAAAGGCGACGACTCGAAAGGCAACGAGACCACAAGCGCCGCCTCCTCAGCCGGTAACGCAGTTTCCAGCGCCGCATCTCCCTTCACGAAAGCCGCCTCCTCGGCCGGAAAGTCCGTTGGCGACGCCGCCTCCACCGCCTCAAACTACACCCCGAAGTTTTCAGGCCTGGGCGGCGATGCCGGCTCTAAACTCGGCGAGGTAGCTTCGGGCACCGCATCTGGCGCCAAATCCGGGGCCTCATTCCTAGGTAAAGAGGCTGGCGATGCTGCGCAGATCGCTGGCGGCGCACAAAGCAAACGCGGGGAGGCGACGCAAGCGGCGTCGGATAAGGCGGGCGAGGCTGTGGATGACGCGACCAAGGGCGAGGGCGAGGAGGAGAGCAAGGGATATGGGAAAGCGGGTAGTGGGCTTGCGGGTGTGGGCAGCAGGGACAAGATGATGGGAGGCGCAGTCGGCGAGGCCGGGCAGAAAGCGAGCGAGGCCAGTGGCAAGGAGGAAGGGAGCGGGTACGTGGAAGGAGCAAAAAACCAAGCAGATCCGTTCGTTGATGATGCGACGGAGAAGGGGAAGGGGTATCTGGGAAGTGCGGCGGATGGGGCGAAGGGAGGGGCGGGAGCTGTTGGCGGGGCGGCGTCGAGTGCGGGGTCTGCGGCGGCGAGTGGGGCGGGTAGCGTGGCGAGTGGGATGGGGAGTGTGGGAAAAGGGATTGGGAAGGGGTTCGGGTTTGGTGGATGAGGGGGTGGGTGGGGAGGGGTGGGGGTTGGCGGCATGAGAAGTGAAGGGTGGGCCGGACCCCTGGGTACAGTGGTTGGACCGGAAGAGAGGGGGCGAGGAAGAGGTGGATCTTGATGTACGGGTACTGGGATTAATTGGATATGAGCACTTCGGTTGAAATTGTACATGTCACCGTTTTATATAGTTGTAGTACATACTGGGGATTGGATATACTGTAAGCGTTACTTCCTCATATCAGGTCTCTCATGCCTGGTTCCAAAAACAATCATTATCGTCTTTCGTAGAGAAGAAATCCCCCATCTGCAGTCATGAAGATCCAAGAAGCCACAAGAAGGCGAGTGCGAGGCTTCGGGTTCGGTACAGGAGCGCGTGCTATCGCATCAACCTTAGGAGCTGAGTGAGGGAAAGGAAGCCATCAACCGAAGAATCCACCCCCCAAAAAACCTCCTCAAAGGGTTATTCCCAAATGGAAAAACGTCCATTTTTAGACCAACCATGCTTCCGTCCGTGAATCCCCGAGTAGAGAATCCCTCACATTTACTTACTGGTTAGTGGATATCGGAGATTGTAGCCAAAAAGGTGAAAAGAGGTTGGTTGAAAGATATAGAAAGAGAAAAAAAAGGCGGGGGGGTTCGTTCTGAAAAGTGAAGCTACAGTTACGGGAGGGTTGATTTTCGAAAGATGGGTTGGTGGTTGGTGGTGGTGGTGCGGTAGGTAGCTATGTGGAGGAGAGCGAGAGATCTGGTGGAAAGTATCAGTGGGGGGAAAGTCATGGGTGTTTTTTGGGGATTGGAAAGGGGGGCGTCATATTGGAACCGGCAATACATAATACTCCTCTGATGTCAGATTTCCGAATGAGACATTGCTATGCCACTGGCTGGCTGCACAGGCCCGCTTGATGTGTGTGGGGCGAGCGGGTTTCAAGTGGAGAATTCATTGAAACCCGTCCGAGGTTTTTTTCTTCTTCTTTTTTTTTCTCTCTTTTACAGTAGTTGGAGAGGACTCTCTCTACTTGCGCTATCTTTCGGGATCTTCTCCTACCTTGTTTGATATTTTTTTTCCCCTTAGCTAGAGTGCTCGCATGGAGATGGATTTGGGCTTTTGATACTGAGGACCGGGGATAGTTTCGAAGGGAGGAAAGTCGGAGAACCGGTTTTGTTGGGGTTGGAAAGGTGGCTGGCTACTGTAGTAGTTGGAGGAAGGTTGTTGTTGTTTGTATGGTTTTTTTGGTGAGGGGGTTTTCTAGGTCGGGTATATGCCTGATCGATCGGTTGAGGGAAGGGGGGGAAGGAAAGATAGGGAGGGAGGAGGAGAGGAAGTAGGTTAAGATTAAGAATTTGTCGAAATGAAAGAAGTTTACATACTCCTATTCACATGACAATCAAACCAACCTATCTACTGTATATCCAAACCTACCAAAGCTATAACTTCAAAACCACGACCATCGCGACCCCTATCCCACAAACCAGCAGCAGACAGCCCCAATCATACTCACCCAAAGCATTCTCGACCCTACACAAAGATCCAACCACTCACATTCTGACCAGGAGAGAAAAGAACCACAGAACAACGGTTCCCAACCCGCGAAAGAAAAAAAGAAAGAAATTCTGTTCTGATCGGAGGGCAAAAAGATAATAACTTCTACGGAATTAAACCAGGTATTCTTGTTGCAAACACAACTCCCCCCGTCACCCACCCACCCCCTCCCAGTTCTCATAAATCCCCCCCTAGAGACGCTCGTACGCCCCTTTTTCGCTTCTCGCAACGCGCACTTCCGCTCATCGTCGAGTGCCGGACCTTACACAGCAAGGAGGTCGTCCCGGGTGGCGATGTTTGCCGGGCGTAGGATTTCTTTTATAACGTGTCTGTCTCCTTCGAGATAGCCTATAAGCTACATACCCTTGTGCCCTTTCAAGTGCCCTCCCTCTTTTTGATACACGAAGCAGTCGGCTACTGGTGGGGTTTGGCCCGACCTCGTGATTTTTTTGGTCGTGTCGGGTGGGTGGGTGATGGGTTCTGCTTTGGGACTGAGGTGGATGAGAAGGTGGGTTGGCTGTATCTTTCGTAGGAAACCTTGATGGAAAGAGGCGCGAGTGGGTGGGCAGGGAAAAGGGTTGGGGGGGGGGGGGGTTAAGTGGAAAGTTTGGGGATGAAAAAGCAGAGGGTTTTTCGGGTGGGAAGGTGGCTGGTTGGAGTGGAATTATTGCTGCTTGTGGGTTTTGTAGTTGAGAGAATTCGACCCCGGGTGATTCCAGACAGAACATTGCAGTTGATGACGGCAGGTTTAAGGAGAAAAACGAGATGTATAAACTCAAAGGTTTTTCCAATTGGAAAGGTGTCCAATTGGACAGATATCGACGCTGCTTGTAGGTCTCCTTATTGTAAACTTTCCATTTAGGGTGTTTGCGGTTGGAATACTTTCAATCTCTCACAACGACTGCTCGAAAGAAAATACGCCCAAAGAAGCGGAGATGTTAGAGTTTTGAAGGAGGCAGTCAAAGGCGATTCTTTTCCAAATGGCACGGTCTCGAGTCTTTGCTTCTGAAGGTTGGAATTGGGCGGAAGCTAGATTGGAGGACTTGACTTCTCAAGGAAGTTCATCAGCTTGATCTGTCATTTGATGTTTCCCGTGTCTTCTACCCGTTTGCCATTAGGTCAGAACAGCAAACAAATGCAGCAGACAGCACCGAATAGGGGAAGATGAGAGACAAATCGACACAGTGAATTCGAGAAAATGGCATTCATCGAAACGATCTGCTTCAGACTTTCAGCGTGGAGACGTGCTCAATAGGAAATCAAGTAGCTAGCAAGTAGCAACCGAAACCTTGCTCGTGTGACGTGATCAGTCTTCTTGATGGGGCATATCCCAATTGTACTATCAGAGGCTTCCATTTGATTGATACTGACGCTGTTGTTCCACCGAGTTCGAGCACGAGGCCAAACTCGACTGTCACAGTGAGCCCAGCTCGGGACCATTCTTGCGGGTCGAAAACCATTCTTCATATCCAGCCTCGGCTTCCAAGATCTGATAAATTACGTCGAAGTCATCATCGTGTGCATCGTGCTGTGCATGAGGAGTACTGCCTTGCCCAATCGTTGTGCGCGAATCAGAGCACGAAAGTCGCAAAGTCCCAGCAAAAAGTACTTTGTAATAACCACCATCTTTAGAATAACATCTGGCACCTCTGGTCTTTCCTTGTAGATCTTAAGTGGGAAAATCCTTTTTTTCACTGGAGTTGGTAGATCGCTGAAGAACGCGATCATAGCCTCAACGTCGTAATTCCCTAGAAACGATCCCTCTCTGCACCCTTGTTCGAAAACATCCAAGCCAGCCGAGCGGCCCCCTCCTATCGTCCCTCAACAACCTCAAGGTCCATGCCGATGCCCCGCCTCCTCAGCGCCCACAAACCGATTCCTCTCCAAAAACTCCCTCACAGCCCCCCAATCCCGACACTGGTGCCTCGCCCCCATCCCGTCAATAAAATAACTAACCACAACCCCCTCCGCATCCTTTACCGCCTTAAACTCCTCCAGCGTCGTATCCCCAGCGCACAGTATCCCCTGCCGAACATAATCCAAACAGTGCACGATGTGCCGATCCGCCGACGCATCCGTTTTCCGCTCCCGCCCGGTGATTGAGGCCACGACTACGTCCCGCACCATTGCGAGGCAGTGTAGCTGGTGCGTCACGGACGCGGCGTAGGCTTCTGAAGCCGAGGAGTCGTTGGAGCGGAGGGCGCTGCGGGGCAGGTCGAAGCGGCGCGGGTGCGGGATACGCAGGGCGCCGCTGCCGGGGGGGAGCATTTGTTGCCAGGCGGCGTCGCCGGTGGCGGTGGTGGATTGGAAGAAGGAGGTGTTGGCGAAGATGATTGTGGTGGGGGGGAAAAGGGGGAAGAAGGTTTGGGGAGAAAGTAGTAGGGAGGGGGTTTCGTTGGGGGTGGCGGGTGGGGGTGAGGGGGGTTGGGTATGGGTTGTTGTGGATGAGAGGAGGAGGATTGCGAGGAGGGAGGTGAGGATGTTGAGGGTGGTCCAGATGGCTAGTTTTCGGTCCAGGGTTTTTGGCAAGCGGTGCGTGTCTGGGGGGTTGGGGTCTGGAGCTGGGTGCTCTTGAGTCGCGATGGGGTGGTAGCTGATGGATGCCATCTTTGTTGCGAGGGATCTTGCCCAATGAAGGAAATATGCAGTGTGGTGATGTGAAAGTGAGGTTGAGCTCAGGTATGACGGGGGTAGGTTTGATAGCCGTAGCGATCTATCGGATATGTAAAGGTGTATTTGATAAACAGAAGAGAGAAAGTTACCAACAGAGAGATGCACATGACTGGTCGCTGGAACATGGGGAATCAACAAAGAAATCATAGTGATGGCTCATGCATCAATAAGGCTGCTTTCGGGTAGACACTCAATTACCTTGGGGCGTCTTATTGTACATCACCACGTGTCAATAGAGTACATAGGGGCAGGTTCGACAGCCCAGAGAACTTGATGTCATACGCGGGTTTCCGCATCTCCATCACACAAGTTGTTGAACGTTGAGGTTACTCAATTACGGGAATTCTTTGTACAGTCGCATGGCAGCGGCTTGTATTTTTGGGAAAGGGAGGGCACTAGCGGTCTTATACGCGAGGGGATTGGTACGGTGGACCAATTGACGGGGTTTGCGCGATCTCCTTGGCTGAAGGATATTATCCTCCTTCAACTGAATATGTCAACGTGCCGTTTTTGTCGTGGCACTGATGAATAGCAGACATAGGGTTTGGTTGCAGATGTTCTCTTATTGTATCAATTCTGTCTAGATACCTGATCGGTCTCTATCCATCTGAAAGACTTACACCATTCCTATGCAGGCTATGCAGAAAGTCCAAAATGCCTTGCCCAATGCCGGAATGAACCAGCTTTATTCTTCTATGAAGGTTCCCCAACATTTAGACCACCAGTCTTATCGTCCGTGATATCTCCATGTACAGTAAACTCACCCCATACTGGGAAATCCGATACATTCTGTGCTTGCATGACCACTGAGCTGACGACTGAGATTTTCAGCTGAGCTACTTCGGACAGCGGTACAGGCGAATCATCCATCTTGGTAATTCTCCAGTGGAGGTTGTCTTTCAGGTAGGTCGATACTTGTGTTGGATTCCTCATGTCGAACTTTCCCTTATCCGCATCCAGTTGTAGTTTAGCCGACAGTGGGATCGTCCCCGTCACCAACGTATTGTGGATTTGGCTAGGGTTGGCTACCAGGGGATTCGCAACCGTGTGCGTGCCAACTAGGTTTGGATCGATAGACCAGTATTTGGGATCATTGGTGAAGTCACCGAGGAAAATGTGGATAAAAAAGGTTGATTCGACGGCCGTCTTTAGGACTCTGATGTTGGTAATCCATTCTTGATAAGTTCCTTGCTGAAGAACATCCAAACTACTATTGGACGGGCCGGGCATCTCACTCAAACCGCCAGCTATTTGGGCAGCTACACCTGATGGCTGAGCGGCACCTGACGGCCGAACGCTGGCGGATGGAACTCCAGTGGACAGCTGGATCGTAGCTGTAGGCTGAGAGTCGTTGCTCCTTTCTTCCACTTCCCCACGGCGGGCAATCGACTGCCCAGAGCTGCTGCCGTAAAGAGCATTGACTGCTCTCTTGACCCCGGGTATGTCATTCCCGTTGATCTCTGGGTAGCTGTAGCCGAACGTTTCCGTGTCCCTTACCGAACTTGGCGTATGGAAGTTGTTGCTCGTATCTTTGTGGAAAGGAGTCAGAGGGCTGTCTTGGTCCAGTTTATCTCCAGCTTTGATAGTAGCGGTCCCAGTCGTCGCCACAGCAGGTTCCATGTAACTGTCGGGGTAAATTGCCTGCCAAATGGAAAACAGACGGTCAATATTTGTGTGATGCAGCCAGAAGACTGGATCAAATGCCGAATAATCAAGGTAAGACATATGACCTCCATTTCCGATAAGCCCGTGCAGTTGGTCGTGTAAACTTTCCAAGCTATCATACGTGCCGGGAGAATTGGGATACCACGCTTCATTGCTAAACTGGCTATATTGTGGATACGCTTCCAATAGGTTCATGAATCGTTTGCTGTAGGTTGCTGTAGGTTGCTTGAGATTGGTCGATTTGGTCAACCACCAATGGGTCTTGGCTCTTGGCGTCGCTTTGACCAGAGGTCGGGTATCTCAGAGTGGTGGGATATTCGGCGAACTGACAACTGTTAATGGTGACTCTGAGAGAAAGGTACAGCAGCATATACTTACAGGTTCGTTGACCATATCACTTACGCTCAGCGGATGAAACTGGTATTGGTACAGAGGATTCGGTATGACCGTGGTACCATTCTGTAGGGTGATCATGATCCATGGAGAACCACTGATACTAGAAGGAAGCACATGTTGACCTGCCGCCACTGGGGCTGCCCAATCCCAGTATGGTATTCTGAATGTGGCCGCCGCCACCAGATATTGATCTTTTTCACTCCCGGAGAAGGTATCGGCAACCTCCAGAGCTAGAGAAGCCAGCTGCTGTTCATAGAGGGCTAGGTAAGGGCGATGCCAGACTGGAAAAAGTGGCGAAGAATGTGTACAGTAGCCACCACTAACCCCAGCGGCAAACGGTACATTATCCCACTGCGTATATGGGCGGCCATGGATGCCCGAAATCTGGTAGTAACTCATCATGTTCGACTGATCCATGCTCTGCAATCGGTTCAGTGCCATGAGGTAAAGGTTCCATGGCACGTCATCTTTCTGTAGGTCTCGGATTTCGATACGATTTGGCACCGCTCCGTTTGCCCCAATGCCTGTTTCCATCCCCGTTATGGGAAATGAGGAATCAGCTCTTTCGTGTAAGTCGACTGGGGTATTTTGGTTATCCAGCACCGGTACTCCATTTACTATGCAGACCAGAACAGATACGCAAGTCCAAAAGAGGGGAAAACGCAATGCTTTAACGAAAGTCATGATGGTAGTGACTGGTGAGAAGCTGGGTTACCTCGTGATGGGTGGTGTACTAAAAGCCAAACGAGATTCGAAGCATGGCACAGGTCTCAATAATGCCAAAGAACACGCTGAGAAACGATCGTGATATAGAACGAGTGAGTGTGTGTAGAGCAAGGAAAAGTATAACAATAATGACAGTGGGGGGTGCAAAGCGAGCGACGGAAAGTATATACAAAAGTCTACAGAGCAGATTAAATTATGGTGCCATATTTAGTTAGAGATTGAGGTTGACAGCACCGCCGCCGCGAACCTCCTCAAGCAGCCAGGCTGAACGGGATGATCGCCAACAGGGAATCATACGAGGAGTCGAGGACGGATTAGGGATGAAACCGAATGAAACTTTTCCCCCCTAAAGCACCTAAGGCATCCCACAGCAGCCTATAGAACCACCCAGCGCCCAACGCGAACATCAGGTCAGGTAAACTATAACTGTTATTGGCCAGAGGCTAGACGCTGCAGTCTTCTACTTCTCGTTGTTACATCAACCAGGTCTGTTTCTTTGAGTTTGCTGTTCCGTCTGAGTTCCCCTTAAACTTTTCATCGCGAGAAACTCGGCAGGGGAAGTTCGAACTCGAGCGATATCTTCCGACCGTCCTTTACTCTCTAGGGCGAGCGAACAGGTGCTGTCTTGCCTAATCTCCGACGAAGTTCTTCTAAAATAGAGTACCTAATATGTTGGAGTACGAGGTCATATGGGGCATATTGATATTTTGGTTGTTGTTGTTAGGAGGCTGAGGTGGAAGGTGAAAACTCTACTAGCGGGCCCCAGCCCTACCAGCCCTATGAAGGCGGAGATTACCATCTCCCCTATTTCCAACATAATATGGCTCCACGCCGTAGTATAAGCTGCAAGTCACGGCTGGTGGCAAAGCACCCAAAAAATTCAAACAAAATAAACGGGATTTTTAGCGATAGTTCTATCCCTCATGAAAAGTTAATGCGACTCTCAAAATTACAATCGCTCCGTTGAAACATTAAAAAATTGACTATTGACTCTTCTGCACATCTATCTACGAGTACATTTAGTCAATTAGACACTTTTCGTGGTGATGAAAGTCGACTGTGAGAGAGTGCAAAGGCGACAACAATAATTGCGACAAAGCTTCTTACTAAAAAGTCCAATTGAATGTCGGGTGCGCCTGAGCCTCGATCACCAAGAAGCTCGGTTTAAAATAGATAGGATACTCTAATATGGCACTACGTGGATGCTCCGTAAGTCAGCTACAACCGAGATGAGACCAACATACGACATCTCACAACCAAAAGTACCAAACCCCCAACTGACCTCTGTATATGCGGCACTGCTCCACGCTTTCTTGCCTTGAAATCCTTCCAGTATTTGCGGAAACGTGGTGGTAGCCAAATGCCACGCAGCATACAGTAAGCAAACAGATTAGAAGTACGGTATGGCAGCCGTGCCAACCTTGACGTAAATAAGGATGAGGCTATGGCGTGGGCATGGTAGAAATGCCTTTCGCACTTCCTCCACAGATACCTTCGACCCGTTCAAACGCGCAGCGCACATGTTAGTGCTATAAATCGCACGACATAACATTGCCAATTCCTTCTGAGCCTCCCGAAGATGAAATGAAACAAACATGAATTCCCAGCTCGCCCGTAGTCCAACACAAGGTTTTCATGGCGTAGGAAGTTCGTGATCGTCTCCAGTGCCCGTAGTAGCCCCAGCGTCTCCAAATGCATCTCCAAACGCCGAGTCTACCAAGTCCAGGTTTCCAGGCTCATCCAGCCCCATGCAATCATTTCCCTCCCCATATCCGGATAGTGCCTCTCCTGCGGTATCAAGGTTGCCAAAGTCGACTGCTTCACTGAACTCGCTCGCAACAAAACCCGTGGTTGTATCCTGTACGTCGGGCGTAAACCCCTGGAGAGCATCACCAGCAGTATTCAGCGTGTCGTCAGCGGCCAAATCATTTCCTTCCATGGCTGAGTCGTTCACGAGATTTTCTAAACCGGCTACTTCATCGTTTTGAGGTGCGGATTCACCTTCCTTGTTGACCATTATCCAGTCGCCAGCCTCCGTGTCTTTGATCTCGGGCTCGTTAGGGATCTCCACCATTGTAGCATCTCCATCCATCAAGCCTTGAGTCTCTTTTGAAGCCTCATCCGTATCCGCTGCACCATCGTAAGAAAACTGTGGAGTGTGGCCCAATGAGCTGACGTGACCTATCGAGGGTGGATCGTTTGGTAACTGGTATGAAGTCGATTGAGATGGTTGGCGGCTGAGGGTTTCCGAATGGCCGTCCATATTGTAGTCCTGTGTTGTACTCTCTATGACAAGACTTTTCTCCTCCAACCCTCCTTTCTGGATGCACTCCAATTCTCTAACGAGGACAACGCTCTTCCCGGTTTTTCTTTCCACCCTTTTGACAACATCTTCAACTTTGTCTTGGTGCCCTGCAACAGTCTTTGCAGCCGAACTGTTAGTAGGACTGCGCGTTGTGTCCTCGACTTTCCAGCCGTCCTCGTTGTCCAGTGTCAAGGCTGCGAATCTCAGATTTTGTTCGGCTTCTCTGATGGCAGCACCTTTCTTGACCTTAGCCATGCGCCTAGCATGTTGCCTCTTTAATTTTTCCATTTCAGCGTTGAGTTCAGCAATTTTCTCCGTCGCTCTCTTAGTAAAATCCTCAGCTTTCTCAGCTTCCATTCTACCAACTCGCGGAGGTATTGGTACAGAGCCAACTTTTGGGGGCGGGGTCCCACTGGTGGGCAGGTCAAAGGTCGGCATGTCAAAGAAGTCTTTCGTGAGCGCTTCAAGCTCCCCCTTGCGACCGAGCCCTAATTGTACCGGTATAATCTGGCCAGTTGTGAACGGGGAGGAGAAGACCTCCTCAAGCCATTCATGGTGCTGCGTGTAACGCATCGTGCTGATGTCCTTGGGAGTAAGAAAATCCATAAGATCTCCCCTCGAAGTATCTTCTTCCTCGTTGATAGCGGCGTCTTGTGCTTGTGCCATGGTCGCAGCCGCAATGGAGGTATTCGGCCCAACGGCAGCAGCATGTCGTGGACGCTTTGAGGGAGAAGGGCCTACACCAGCATGACCACCTGCTCCTTGTTGTTGGTGCATGTAGGGTTGCTGCTGACTCCTGTTCATGTGTGAAATGACATTTCCTGGATATCCACCTGCTTGAAAGCCACTACTAGGAAGCTGGATACTGGGCCAATTGTTACGATCGTGCAACATGAATTCTTTACGCACCAGTTGGCCGTGCTGCTGCAGGAACCTTCGCTCCGTTACAGCTGACTGGACTTGGGCATTCAGTGGGATACGATTTGCGGGGCAATGGTTATTTGGTTCTGCTCGGGAGTAATGGACAATCCACAAAGATGGATCACACGGAGGCAAATTGGGATTTGGGATACGAGCTGGAGTCAGGCGATAACGGCGTCGCGAGTGTGTGGCCACTTGTTCATTAGGTGGACGAAAACCACTTCGGTGCACGTACATTTCTACCGTCTGCAAGCTTAAAGTCAGCATACGCAGTCATTGTAGAGGGGTTACCGGAGCCTTACGTATCCCCGGACCTCGGAGCTGAATGCTTGCTCGGCATCAGCCCAAATATATCCATCAGTTGCAGACTGGGTCCCCAATTGATTGAGAGGCTGCCAGACTAGCATCACGGTTCCATCCTCGGGGGCATCCAAGAACATCCAATTCATAGCAGCCTTCTGGCTGACAATAGTGGGAGCTTGAATTAGATACTCGACGACGACACTGAGGTCTACATGGGCCTGAAGAGGAAACCTATGCGTGGAGACCAGATGTATATGGGGTAGCTATAAACTTATGAGAATGGAGTTGTCGTGGTTTGGAGGTTTCGACTTACCAGGGTTGCAGGAACGCCATTGCTTGGTTCGCCCATTGTCGCTGGTGCGCTTCCGTAACGTTCAGTGCTCCGTAGAAGATGAGTTGAAATATCTCGCTCTTTTCAATACAGAAGTGGAAGTCGCGACTTAGTACGAGTAGAGTACCTCAAGCTGGAAATCCATGAGTCGCCGGGCCGGAGGATTATCCGTTGTTCGGCATTTTCCGACGCTTCCCTGTTCTGCGTCATATCAATCAGAGCTCGTTACCCAAATAGAGCCTACAATAACCACAAACCTTCAAACCCCTTTCTAGCAGCTCATGGATCCCTATTCATATCTCTACGTAGCGAAGGATTCAACGCCTTGAGACCTACAAGAACTACAAAGCCGCCCCACCAAAGAAACCCCCACCATGAATAATACGCAATTTCGTCGACTGGTGCTTGACACCCCTACGGTGAGTAAGAGCAATGCCAGCACAGATGGTGCAACTCAAAGAGGTGATACAACACCTTCGGCCCTAGGTTCTCGCATGCGATCAAACATTCCAATGACGCCGTATGTATTCTACAGCTAGACTTACTTTAGTGTCACTGATACTTGGCTAGACGATCCGTAGCAACATCTGGCGGCGCTGATTTTGCCCGTCAATTGGCAGAACGAAATGCCTATCTCAACCCATCGGCTGCTAAGAGATTCCGCTCCTCCGCTGCTCCCAAGGGCACGAAGCTTCGTGCGGGTTATCAGGATCGGACCCGGCTACGAACGTCAGTCGAAGAAGATGATAAGGCTACGAGGGTAAAGGCATTGGAGGAAATGGTTAAGCTTGGTCAAATGGATATGGCTACTTTCGAGAAGTTGAGAGACGAGATAGTGGGTGGAGATGTGAAAGATGCGCATTTAGTGAAGGGACTGGACTGGAAGCTTTTGGAGAGGGTCAGGAGGGGGGAGGACGTCTTAGCCGAGAGTGAAAAGTCTACACAATCCGATAACTCGCCCAACAGTCCACTGGCATATCTCAAAATAGACGGCGTTGACGTTGATGACGAACTTGAAAAGGTCGAAGTCGAGGAGACCGCACTAGTGGTCAAGGTCAAAGCGGAAAAGAAAGGGGAAATGGCTCCACCTCCAGGCAAGAAAAGAAATAGAAATGAGATCCTGAACGAGTTGAAGGCATCCAGATTAGCAGCTGCTGAGAAGGAGAAGCAGCCAGCTTTAGGACCTAGATTTGTCAAGGTTGGTGAGAAGAAGGAGAAATCTAGGATCGAAAAGGACGACCGAGGCAGAGAAATCTTGATCACAGTGGATGAGGAGGGAAGGGTGAAGAGGAAAGTAAAAAGAGTGAAAGTCGAAGAAGTGGTTAGAGATCACCATCTGTTGATGCCCGACAAGGATGCGAAGCCTCTGGGGATGGAGGTGCCTAAAATTGTGGCGCCAACAGCACCAGAAGAGGACGACGACGACATCTTTGCGGATGTGGGAGCAGACTACGATCCGCTGGGTGGCGCTGAAGACGAAGGGGGAGACTCAGATGAGGACAGCGAGACGCTCGAAGAGCGGACGGACAGTGTGTCAAGTTTGCCAGCCAATAAGCCAGAAAAGGATGAATACCAAGCTGACGAGGATCGATCTAAAATGCCGCCTCCAGCGCTGCCCAAAAAGACTGAAGCTGCCCCACGGAACTACTTTGGTGGTACGATCGGGGCTACTGAGACGGAGGTTTCGGGAGCTCCTCCGAATCCTCTTACTGATCCTACGATCCTCGCTGCTCTCAAAAAAGCCTCGTCGATCAATCCTCTTTCCTCAAACCAGGACTTGAGCGAGGAAGAAGCTGCCAAGCTTGCGCGGCGGAAGAAGATGCTTGAGTCTCACGACCGCGATGCGGATGACATGGACCTTGGTTTTGGTAGCAGTCGCTTCGAGGATGAAGAAGATGGAGAGGAGAGAAAAGTCAAGTTGTCTGTGTGGGGTCGGGACGACGGGGACGAGGAGGGGAAGGGCGAAGGTAAGGGCAAGAGGAAGAGAGGACTGAAGAAAAGGAAGGGCGACGTGAATAGCGCGGCAGATGTTCTCAAGGCGATGGAGAGGAGGAAGAAAGAAGGCAAATAGGACAGAGCCAAGCGACTGATCAATCTCACAAGTCGGATTCAAGCGTATTCATCAACAAGCAGAATTCGATGGTTGATATCAATCGTCTGATATCTGGCTGTTTCCATCAGAAGCTTCTCTCATCTTCCAAACCGAGGTTGATTATAGGAAATCAGTAAGACGAGGCAATCACTCAGGATTCCGTATGTATATCGATTGTCCGACGGAGCTAGTTCTTGCTCAAAACACCAAAGCATCTCACGAAGATAGAAGGACAAAAAGGTGCGTGCAAACGATGTTTGAAACCATCTACGAGACTCTTGGCAACAGCAACAACGACCGAGTAACATGATTTCATCAAGGATTGGAGGTCGCTGGGGATTTTGTTGGTAGGCCGAGGACTGGTTCGAGGGAAGCAGGACTAGAGGTTTGATGCTCACAAAGAGAGTCAGGTCAATTCATCTTCAACACTGCTTCCGTACTATCGATCATCACCATGAGAACTGGGAGCCAGGCCGATGACTGTGACGATACAGGAGCAGGATGTCGACTTGGCCTCTGAGGCCCTGGCATTGCATCAGCATCGCAGGACCGCTCCTTGGAAGGTTCCAGCTACTGTAGCAGGGAGCCAGAAGTGCCGTGGGGGCGACAGTACAGCAGACAGAGCTCATGAACATTGGTGCTTTGGGAGGATCTTGAGGTCGGAAGCTATTTCCAAACCCGAAGAATCCGAGGTCAGTATTCTATCTACCTTATTGTTGTGCCGGACTTGCGTAAGCGTTGCACATCGGCCCGCCGCGGACGCCTGGGAGACGGAAGGAGGTTGGTTGACGGGAGCGTGTGAAACTTTTCAAGCATTTACAAAGTACGCACCTTCATCCATTGTGTGAGATTCGGGACTTTGATACATCTCGTTTGCGCAATGCAGGAGCCGCAGAGCCCCATGAAGCTAAAGGACGCAAGTACCCTTGTGGGAATCGTAAACCACGAACAGGAAGGTAGGGTACGGTATGTCGGTTCACCAGAGCAGATGACTGAAGATGACTGAAGATGGTCGTAGACTCGTACTGATGAGACGCAGCACAGCGGCACCTCGAAGGAGTGAGTTTCATCGGCAAGGTAATCACGTCGGAAACTTGGAGCCAGCCGCATTGGTCGTGGATGAAACGGTGGCTTGGATCCAACAGGGGGGGGCCAACACCCTGTGACTGGACCCAATTGGATGGATCGTCAGGTACCACTGCTGTTAGTCATCCGTCGGACAGGGGAAACCTTCCGTGAAGTTGCGTTAGCGGTGACCCTGAGTAATTTTGGGGAACAAGCACTAAGCGAGATCCTTGTCCGATGCCGATGCCCGGGGGTCAAACAACCAATCATGGAAGCCAGATGAACAATGCGCCCTTGTCGGTTCGGTCTCGCTGGCCAACGACTAATCTCTTTCCGGCTCCACTCTGCATGGGTTGGTGTCCCGAATCAAGCTGAGCAAGTGAAGCTTACGGAATACGTGACGGGAGATTACGCGGCGCCTGGAAAAGCAGGGGAGGAGGGAGCAGGGACGAGTGTTCGCTCATCATCATCTTCTTGGTCTCCCTAAACGCCAAATGAAAGAGTCGCCCAGTACTCTAGTGGCCCCCCCCTCACAAACAGCCATGGAGGCTAGTCAGTCTCTGCTGTCATACTCATATACCCTCCGTCTCCCCCCCCTTTGTCATCTTCGTTCTCTTTTCTCCGTGTACCTTCATTGTCCAAAGTTGTCCTTCCACCCCTCGTCAAACCATTGACAGAGCATTCGCTCATTACATTCATTCTGTGATCGTGTCTACTACTCTATACTCTCGTTAAACAGCCCTGGTAGGCTTGATTTGCAATCTCCAGCATCTTGGCAACAAGGAAACATACGCAGCAACTCGAACATATACCTGTACAAAACAAACAAACAAACAACCAACCAACCAAACAAGGAATCAAGATGACTCGTCTCAACATTGCACTTTTGTCCCTCATCCTCCCCGGTGCATTGGCGGTCCCAAGACTACACAATCGACATGAAAAGCATCACCACCAGTCGGGTCTCCACCCCACAGGTGCTCCAGTCGTACCCAGCGGTGCATCTTCAGCACCATACGGCTACGGTAACGCAACTTCGAACGGCCCGACTGGCACTGGCACCGCCCCTGCCTTGTTCTCGACCGTGACTGTGTCGCCTCTGCCTGTTACCAGCAATGGAGCAATCTCGAGCGGTGCGGGTGGTGCGGGTGCTGGGTCTTCGTATGGCAGCAACGGAGCTTCTTCCGTCAATGCAAATGCTCCCGTCAGTGGAAACTCTCCAGTCACCGGAGGGTCAGGCAGTGGTACTTGCGGACCAGCCACGGTTACTGTGACATCAGCCAATACTGTCACCGTCACCGTTGGCGCGGGAGGTGCCGGAGGTGCTGGCTCATCCGCCGCCGGCTCATCAAACGCTGCGACTTCCCTGCCAGCCACCAACGCTCCCGTCTCCTCCGCCAACAGTGCTCCCTACGGCAACGGTACTTCCTCGGTGGGCCCGATTGGCACCGGGACCGCACCAGCAGGAACTGGCAACACTGGTTTGCCCGTATACTCTGGTCGTCCGGTGGCTTCTTCTTCGACCCAAGAGTCCTCCGCTGCGCCAGTCAACACTGTTGCGCCAGTCAGTTCTGCTGCGCCAGTCAGTTCCGCTGCGACAGTCAGTTCCGCTGCGCCTGTTCCGACGTCAACCACCTCGTTGAGCGCATACTCTGCACCAGCAGCAAGCTCATCCGTCGCCCCGGTGGCAGCAAGCAGCGCGGCCCCCGTGAGTGCGTCCAGCAGCAGCAGCACGGCTGCAGCCTTTTACCAGCCATCCGCTCCATCCGCTGTCGCTCCATCGTCCGCCGCTTCATCGTCCGTTGCCCCCTCGTCCGTCGCTCCCTCGTCAAGCAGCAGCTCCCCTTCAGCCTCCCCAAGCTCCGCGCCATCCACCGGCGACGTCAAGGCCCGTGGTCTTGCGTACCAAAACGCCGGCCTCACCGACCTCTTCAGCTCCTCAAGCGTCGGCTGGGGCTACAACTGGGGCCAAACCGCCGGCTCCCTTGTCTCGGGCGTCCAGTTCGTGCCCATGCTCCACGACAACCAGGACTCCTCCTACTCGAACTGGCAGTCCAACGCCCAGTCCGCCATCTCAGCCGGCAGCACCCACCTTCTCGCCTTCAACGAGCCCGAGCAACCCGCTAGCGCTGGTGGCTGCGGCATGTCCTCCCAGCAGGTCATCGACGGCTGGAACGCCCACATGAAGCCCCTCGTCGGCAAAGCCAAACTCGGCTCCCCCGCCGTCACCAGCCAAGAAGGCTCCAACACCGCCGGCCTGCCCCTCCTCAAGACCTTCCTCGACGCTTTTGGCGCCGACGTCGACTTCATCTGCATCCACTGGTACGGCACCGAATTCAGCCAGTTCCAGCAGCACATTTCCGACGCCAAGAAGGTCGCTGGCGGCAAGCCCATCTGGCTCACCGAATTTGCGCATAACGACCCGGCCCAGGCGCAGGCGTTCCTTGCGCAGGCGCTGCCGTGGTTGGATGATGCGGCGAATGGCGTCGAGAGGTATGCGTACCAGTATGTCGACACGACGCTTACGGCAGGGCAGTCGTTGTCGTCGGCCGGGCAGTTGTACGCTGGCAAGGCTTAGGTGTGTGTTGAAGAGGGTCTGATGTAAACGGAGATGCTGTTGTTATTACAGGGGGGTTGTGGGATTTGTGTTGGATTGAATTTCTGGGCAGAGAAGTTTTTGGAGGAATTAGGATTTTTCATGTTTGTACATGTTGGGTAGTGCAATAGACGGGGGATTTTATACGAAAAGACTTTTACACGAAAACCGCGCTCTGTCTCCTCCCTCTTCTCATGCCTCCCTCCTTATTCCCCTCATCATTATCTCCCCTCCTAACCCCCCTCATCCCTTCTCCCATCATCCATCATCCACACCCCCCCTCCCCTCTCCCCTCTCCCATTCTCCCATCCTCCATCTCCCCTCTCCCTTCTCCCTTCTCCCCTCTCCCCTCTCCCCTCTCCCATTCTCCCATCCTCAATCTCCCATCCTCATCCTCCCATCCTCCATCCTCCACACCCTCTCTCTCCCTCCCTCCACCTAACCACCTCCCGTAAACCCCCCCCCGGGCCAAAAAAAAAAAAGTCGCAGAGTCCGAAATATTTTCACGACGAATTGAAACTCTTTCTCTTTCTCACTCATTTACATTCAAAAAGTTGGAATGGAAAAATTAGTAAAATTAAGTTGAAGTGAAATGTGGTGAAGTGAAGTGGAGTGAAGTGAAGTAAAGTGAAGTGATTTCTCTCTCGTCTCTTACAGTTCAGAAACTCGTTTAAAAGGGGAAGTGAAAAATGAAAGGGAAAGGAGAAGAAATGGCAGTGGTAAGTAGAGATGGGTGTGTGTGAGGGAGATATGTAGATGGGTGTGTGTGTGCGAGAAATGAGGAAGGGTGGTGGTGGAGAGAAATGAGGGAGGTAGGTAGTTAAGAGAGAAAGACAATGAATGAATGAATGGATTGAATTAAAAAAAAAAGGAAAGGAAAGAAGGAAGAAAGAAAGGAAAGAAGGAAGGAAGGAAGATGTAGGAGAGAGAGGAGGGAGGGGTGATGGATGGGTGGGTGGGTGGGTGGTTGGTGGAGATGTGTGCATACATATATTCTTCTCTGTATCGAAAGGGTGATTGCTGTAAAAGCATCCAAGTGCTGTCAATGCCTACCCTTCTCCTCCTCCTCCTCCTCCTCCTCCTCCTCCTCCTCCTCCTCCTTTCCAGCTATGGACCCTACACCCATTCCCTCCTCCTCCTCTTCTTCTTCATCATCCCCCACCCTCTCCCAAACCCGGACCGTCCGATCCACGCCCCCACTAACAACTAACCCTTCCCCCCCGGTATCCACCCCCAGCACCACCCCCTCATGTCCCCCCTCCTCCTTCTGCAACACCGCTTTGCTCTGCACATCCCACCACAACATACCGCCGTCTTCGCTGCCACTGACTATGAATGCCTTGAGAGGCTCGCCCCGAACGTCTCCGCCGTAGGTTCCAAAAGCGCCGCTAAGGCTGAATTTCAGGTTGGTGTGGCCTTGGTAGGTCTTGACGCAGCGGCCTTCAATGTAGTTCCAGAGGCGGATGCAGGAGTCGAGCGTCCAGGCGAGGACGAATTTGCCGTTGGGCGAGAAGCGGACCGAGGTCACGGGGTCGTTGTCTTCGTGGACGAGGGTGCGGAGGCATTGGCCGGTTGCTGTGTCCCAGATGCGGCTGTTTTTAGTCCTTGAGTCAGCTAGTTGTTGTAGCACTGGTGAGGAGGGGTTTGCAGAATGAGGAATACACACATGAGTCCGTCGCCGGCGCAGCTGACGATCAGGGTGCCATCGCGGATAAAGTCAACGCCGCCGACGGGGTCGGAGTGAGCAGGAAGGGAGCGCATGACGCGGGCAGTACGGACGTCCCAGAGGAAGACGGCTTCATCGTAGGAACCGCTGACGAGCATATTGCCTTTGGGGGAAAAGGCAATAGAGTAGATGTAGTTGTGATGGCCAAGAAGAGGCACAGGGTAGGGTCTCCCCTATAATCGGGCTTAGCTATTGCGGTGCAAATGACGATAATGTTGTGCAAGACTCACGGTAGACACATCCCAGAGTCGGATAGACTTGTCATCAGACCCCGATGCCAGCGATTTCGAATCGGGACTCCACGCAATTGTGGAGATGCCCGCGAGATGGCCCTCGAGCGAGTGCAGGTGCTTGCCCGTAGAAGTGTCCCATATCCTGATCGTCGCGTCAGCCGCTGGCAAAAGACTTCAGTCAGCTCCTACTGACTTGGTCCTTGGAGAGCATTCAACTTACAGCAACTGGCGATCATTCGCCCATCAGGGGAGAACCGCACCGCAGCTACTCCCTTCCTGTGGCCCTTCAACACCATCTTTTGCTTGTATCGCACATATGCCGGCCTCCTCCTCGGCGGTGTTGCTGACCGGGGAGTTTCAATTGAGCGCTCTTCCGTTGCAGATTTGTCGCGTGATTGCCTTTGGCTCCTGTTCCAGCTTTCACCACGGTAGAACGTGTGGATTGTGTGGTCAAGTTCGTCCGGACTGCCTTCGGAGCCCGAGTCATCGTAGCTTCGACGCAGATGCTGTTCTCGTTCTCCCGAGTCGCGCTTGGGATTGGAGGTATTGCGAGAATGGTATGGATGGCTATAAGAAGCTTCGTGGTCGGAGCTGGCAGCAAGTTCGTCAGGGGAACTGTAGCGGGGGGTGTTTCCGTTGCCATTGACACGTCTCCTTTTGGGGGAGCGACTGCTCTCGAGATCTGAGTCTTCCATACTGTAGATGATCCTCACAGAGCGAATAAGTATTGTTCGTCGACAAGCGTCCAAGTGCGTTTGATAGGGCTGAAAATCACCGACTAATCAGCGCTAAATCAGCTGAGAAGCATCAAGATATGTACAAGAGTTTCCGAAGATACACGTCTTCTCAATCCTATCTTTTTGAACGTTGTGTCGATCCTTTACTCGCATCTTTATGGGCTCTCGTTTTTGTTTAGAGATGTTCTCCATAAAGTTCACATAGATTGCTTGTGTTACCCGCATTCATCTCTATCAATCTAGAGCCTGCATTTCCTTGGCTGTAGTAAGATTTGGTACAGGTCTTCGATTATGACATCTAATTCATATTCTCCGTCAACTTTAAACATAATTTCATACAACTGTTTAGGTCTCAAATACATATCTAAATACCGCAAAGAACGCTTGAGCGAAATTGGGAGACAGTTAGCCATCGCCAGCCCTATTCCCGAAATCGTCGGTCTCCAGGAGTGCTGGACCCAGGAAGACTACCATAGCATCCGCGGGCAGACCGAGCACATCCTTCCTTATAGCAAATTCTACCACAGCGGCATCTTCGGCGGGGGTTTGGCTATACTCTCAAAATGGCCAATCTTCGAATCCAATATGGTCCGGTACCCCCTGAATGGGCGACCCACGGCATTTTTTCGAGGGGATTGGTATGTTGGTAAAGGTGTTGCTTGTGCCAAGATCAGGATGGGTGCTGGTCAAAGTGATGTTGCCGAAGTTTTCTGCACTCATCTACATGCACCTTATGAAGGGGAACCAAATGACTCTTATCTTTGTCACCGCACCGCTCAGGCATGGGAGATTGCAAAGCTCATGCGCGGAGCTGCGGAAAGGGGCCATCTGGCGATTGGACTGGGAGACTTCAACATGCTTCCCCTGTCTTTTGCTCACCAACTAATAACCGCTCATGCCCCTGTCCAGGACGCCTGGAGGGTGCTGCACCCGGATTCTTCAATTGGCGCCGCCATTGATGTTGCAGAACAACAACGAGGCCGCGAAATCCCGACTTCGTCGTTCAATATGACAGAGAATGGAGCCACATGCGACAGCGTAATGAACACCTGGCGCTGGAACAAGAAACAGCAAAAACAGCTTGACAAAGGCGAAGACGTGTTTATTGAAAGCCAGACCCCGGATCCAGGAGCCAAAAGACTCGATTACATCTTCGTCGGAAACAGTACCGCCCCCACCACCTCAACAGACCCGCCGTGGCAAGTCCAATCCATCAAACTGGGCATGACAGAACGGCATCCCTCCCTCAAATGCTCCCTCAGCGACCACTTCTCCGTCGAAGCCACCCTTTCCCGCGCCCCAAACGCCCTCTCAAACGGCACCCCTTCCCCCATCCCTCCCCCACCAACCCATTCCTCGCTAACCCCCTTAACCTACACAACCATCCTCTCCATGATCCACACCTATACCCTCCGTGAGCGCCGCCAACGTCGCCTTCGCCTCAGCCACTTCCTCCTCTCCATCCTCATCTCCATCGGCTGCTTTGTAGCAATCTGGTGGTCTCCGCGCCCGTTTGTGGGGTTCCTGCTCGTGCTGGTAAGTACGTTAAATTTCGGGGCGGGCATTCTGGATGGGCTGATTGGGGGGCTGTTTGTGGGGAGTGAGATTCGGGCATTGAAGGAGTTTGAGTGGGAGATTCAGAATACGAGGGATGTTGCTGAAGGGAAGGGGGTGGCGGTGAAGGAGGGGTAAGGGAGGATAGTGTCGGTCTGGGATATGTATGCGGGCATATATGCGCGGGGAGGAGTGGGTTGAATTTAGGTATTGCGGTTTTGAATACTTTTGCATACAGGCTATCTTCCGGCATATACACAACAAATTGCGCATACACACACTACTCAAGCCACAGCCACGTGGTCCACTGACAAGGCCGGAAACCACCGCCGTGCACGCTTCCAGTCATCTTGTAAGAACATGGAAGATAAAGAAAAAAAGGATGGAAAGTTCAAAGAAACCGAAGGAATCATGCTGGACTTCGACGGCATTTGAAATAAGTAAATCGCGATCATGGACATTAGATATGCTACCTTATGCAGAAAACGAACTTGCTAAAAATGGGTATAAGCTGCTATCGTAGAACGAGAACATGCAGAGCTGATGGACCATTTGGTAAACATTGAACAGTCATGAAAGGAAACGAGCGCAAGAATTATCAACGCAATCAAGCAGTGACCTAGTACCCCTTTAGCGCTCACGCTTGAACAACGCGGGTTTCCTATCGGAACAACCGTGCTATAACCTATTGGCTATCTATTCGAAAATGGAGTACACTTCACTCAAAACCGCGAGAACAAGCAGGTGTCCCTTCTGCAGCACCTCATCCGAACGCCCCACAACCCCCGTTCAGTCATACAATCGTCGCCCAGTTTTAAAGCATTCCTTGGCCTTGTCCGGGAATCCACGTCCTGCTCGTTATATGCTTGGATGGAGTAAAGCACCAACATCCTTACAAAGTCTCCCAACCTCCATTGTTGATATCCGCCTCTAACTTCCTACTAATCATGGTCGGAATGCCGTGCTGCAACCACACATTCCGTAATAGCGCATCATATCTCTTCTGGTTCAGAAATAGCTGCCGGTTTCTTCTTAGTCCCGGGTCGACCTCGCCGTGCTTGTCGAGATAAGGCGCGTGGGACCAGCTGCCGTTTTTGTTGTGCAGGTAGAGAACGGTGCATTTGCGGATGTTGATAAACAGGCCAACGTCATGCCCACAACTATAAGATTCACTGTGAGTAACGATATTTGAATCGGAAGAAGGTTGGCACTGACTTTTCCATGTGCTGGTTGCATCCGCCGATGCCACTCTTGTTACAACAGGTTGCTTGACTGCAGAAAATGTTTCCACAGAACAGACACAAAGTGGGGTCGACAAGTTCTTTCCCAGTGGTTGGGCATCGGCGTCTCATTGTCTCATGCGTAAGCGTGTCGTAGTGCTTCGGCAGTCCAATCAGCTCGAAAATGGCAGGATGACTGGGTCTCAGGCCTTGCGACGCAGTGAGTTTCGTTGGGGGTTCCCATTTCCAATGATCAATCCAACCAGCAACCACTGATTGAGTTACCGAGGGGTTATCATCGGTCAGATCCCCTAGTGACGTGAATAACTCTTGGAGAGACGGAAGACGCAAAGCTTTTGTTAGCCGATCAAGTTCTGGTACATCAATATCTGCAAAGCCAGTGTCAGGGAAGTCAACACCATATCTTACATGTAAAAGGATGATGACTTTGCGTAAGAAGGGTAGAGCATAGGTGGTAAGAAGTTTGTAGATGCTTCGAGAAGCATTTGCAGCGGGTCTGTCTGGTATCCGGTATCCGCCGATGTTGGCGTAATTGACGATACTCAGGATAAAGGTGTCACAACTTTGCAGAACATCAGGATTGGTTTGGAGCTGGGTATCTGCGTTCCACGTGGCTGGCAAAGGCGGAAACCGTGATATGTTCAAGCAAAGAACCACTTTGACGATTTCTAGAAGGTAGCACAAGCGGATGATGTGATGGATCTCGACGTTGAACGCAGGGACGAGGCAGACTGAGCATTCGGTAAGGAAAACAAAAGAATCTTGTGACAGAACAGGCGGCATCAAGTGTTTGCTCCAGAACTCCGGATGGTTTGGAGCAATCTGAGGATGACCAGCAAAGAGCTGCGAGAGCTGGTTCATGTTTGTCTCGCAGAACTCTACAGCCGATCTGTTTTTTCCCGAATTGCGCATTCCTCCAATGGCAATGTAGGATGACGCGGTTTCTGAAAGTATACGTAGGTGGGTTAAAGCAAGAGACGGGATCTTGTCTAGCAAGATCATTCCCGGCTCAGACCGGACACCTCGCTGAGCAACTTCTGTGGCTGCAATCGAAAATCCAAGCGTTTTGGCGAGGGCGTCGGTTTGTGTCAAGTCTTCTGTAGTACCAGCGGTCTGTGTGGGATAGAATCGGGAGGAGAGCTCATTGGCTTTGATAGTATCTCGTAACCGGTTGTAAACAGACCCGAGCTCCTGCATCAACAAGGAGTCCGCTGCCAACGGCTGATTAAGAGAGACGAGGCCGTGGCCCTCATCATTTGGGAAGATCCCGGGCATTGGGCTTCTATTGGATTGCTGTGGCGAAGTTGGAGCTGTAGGCTGGTGCTGGATCAACTGGGTGAGCCTGCTCGCCAGGGGCGGAATCACGGCCTTCGAGATGTAGTTTACAAAGAGATCCTGGTGCCGAGTGCTGCCTTGGTTGCGATCCTCGACAATCGCCTGCTTGTAAAACCGTGATACGGCAAGTCCTATGTGTATGTTGATCCAGTCATCAAAAGAGTCCTCCACTTGAAGCAGGCCCGGGTAAACCTCCTCTTTGCCTCTCCAAATGATAGGCAGGAAAGTATTGCCAAGTGCTTTACACAAGGGGCATACAAATTCCTTCCGGTTGAGCCGCTCGGGATGATTCCGAGCAATCTGTTGAAGCTGCCTCCGCTGAGTGGCAACACAGTACCCTTCGAAACAGGAGTAATGCATGATGTGGCCACATCCAGTAGATACTGGGCCCCTCAAGACGTGTGAAGATGGAAATCCCTTTCCAAGTCCTTGATGCTCAGAGAGTATTTCGTGGCCGTCAGAAGCAAGTTTACGTATTACTTTTCGATTCTTTCCGGCAACGCCAAAGGGCCGAATACTGTCTGCTGAGCGATCAAGGTCGGCTGGCGTCGAAAAAACTTCGTCCACGAAGTCGGCGTCGTATAGATCAGTCTGGCGGAGGATTGTGCTGTTTGTGACAAGGCCGAATGTTCCATACAGTCGTGTGTCATTTGTCTCTGCTTGGCATAAGATACATTTGCCCGTTGGATACTTCCACTTCTTTTTGTGTTCTTCTGTTGCACCAGTTCCAACCGAGTCTAGGTCATCAAAGTCGTCGTCACCCCAATCAATACTATCCTGATGTTCCAAGAAATTCTGCTGCTGCTTCTGAAATTGTGCCATGACCTTCGCTTGCCGGTCTAATGCCTGTCGTTTCTTCGCCTCGTGAAGTTCTCGAGCTTGCCGCTGCTGAGCCTCCAGGTCAACAGCGAGCGGAGTTGTTGGGGTCCGAGTACCAAGTCTGTCCTGTGGTATATGCTGAGGTACCTCTTGGGATGGGTAAATTTGCGACAACGCCGATGCATAGGTACGTGGCCGGCGCTGCTGGAGCCGTTGCAGGATAAGGTGGATCTTAGGATGGCATCCTTTGATCTCCTCGCTTTCTAGCATTTTCACTAGAACACTGAAAATTGTCGGCATGAAGTGACCTATGTGTGCACGCTTGCATAGAGCATGAAGAGCAAAAGATTGCGGTTGTTCAGCGCTACCGTTGTCTTCATTAGTCTTGTCTTCTAGGACCGCTGATAACACAAGATGTAATACGACCTGAACAAATGCCTCGACTCTCGTGCTTGGTATTTCTAGTGACATCTGGGTCTTCAATGGATGCATGAGAGAGTAGTACATGATCTGCGCAAAAAGTGTCGTCCAAGTAAAAGATGGAAGTTGACTGAATACCCCTGTAGGTATGGGTCGGAACCGTGGCTCGAGAACGATTTCAGAAACCGGCTTTCCAGTCTTCTTGCTAATCCACGTTCGATATGCGTTCTCAGCCTCATCTCTCTGGTTTTTGCTGTAGTGAGCTATGTAGGGATCAATGTCTTCAAGATATTCTGGTTTGAGTTCGAACGTGCCGGTGTCAGATAGGCCTTCGGGAGCCCGGAAATTGGTCATTTCCTCAAGGATATCTTGGAATTCTTCCGAATCTTGAACCTTGTCCGCCAAGCGACCACAGAGATCAGAGAATGATAGGGGTTTGAAACACAATATGTGAGCAATGTCGCGGCGGATGGCGAGTGATTGAGGGCTTGTCTCTTCCTCCAGAGGCTGAAGGGATGTTCGATCGCTTAAAAGAACAATTAACAGATGGATAAAGTCCTCTGCAACATCCAAAAGCTGACTTGGTTCGTAGCCAGGTCTAATAACATAGTTGCCCCTCATCCAGTCGTTCATTCCGAATCGGTCGATTATAGAAGCCAGTACTCTGCTTGGATTGCAGACAACCATAGCAGTTTGCAGCAGGAAAATATCACGGTGATGTGCTAGATCTCGATGTAAGACACCCCGGTAAGTGCCCATCTGATGTCGGAGGCTCAAGCCGTTGCGTACCCACATCCCAGCCTTCATCTGAGCCAGCCAAGCACATACACGTAAGGGTGAGTCGAAAAGAGCCATTAGATAGCTTTCAGGATCAAAATCAGGAACCAATGCTCGATATGGAGGTGGCTCTTTCAGATCCTTCAACGTGAAGTATAGAAGGTGTCTTAGCTGATCTTCAGACATGCTCTTACCGCAATCTATTAGCCACGAGAGTGTGTAATGGAGTGCATGGTGAAAACTGATAGGTTCTTTTTCTACCACAAAATCCACAACGGAGTACTGAGGGGCATGCCCATGTTCGTCTGCATCGAACTCGAAAGCCAGCAGCGTCTTGAATCGGGTTTCAGATTTTATCTCAGCTTGATCAAACCGCACACGTTCCGCCCCTGTGGCATTGACAACAGTCGCTTTCGCTACTGTACGTATCGCTTTTGCTAGACTATAACCGTCGTCATCCTCTCTCAATTTGAACGAGTCTGCAAACTGCCGACAGAGTTTGTTTATCTCTCTTGTTAGTAATGATGCACCGATCCACGCATCGGTTTCGTACTCTACATGATCTCCAACAGCTCTGACGTTAGGACATATGCCTTGGGGTAGCCTGATCAAGTCGAGAAATTGCAAGATGTACCTTTCCTCGGTACGAAGCTTATTCTGAACATAGTCTGAGCCGAAGAGGTACTTTAAGTCCATGAAGAAGTGATACATTCGGCGATTCGTGACAGATCCAGTATCGAATGATAATGTAGCACTGCTGGACATCTCCCACGGATGGCCTACTTGACGGCTTGTTAGAAAGGTATAGAGAATGGCCATCAAGTTTGTGAGAAAATTGCCGCGCTCCACGATTTCTTGCGTTATCGATGGGGTGGTAAGCATCTGTAAGGATAGATTGATTATCGAATGGTCTGGTTCGCGGTCCGCAATAAGATATAGCTGGGCTAATACGGTATACAGGCCGGCGAACCGTAGGCCTAAGATGCGCTTGAATTGAGGAACTGTCACAACCGTACTGATGTACAGGTCTCGTAGATCGATCCGAGCTTTTTTCCAAAGCCGGAGATCAAATAAGATCATCCAATCCAGTCTGACTCTTTGGCGAAGATCCTCATGTAACAAAACGGGCTCTCTCGATACGTACCCTTGCGGCTGCTCGAGCCAATATCCAGGAGGACGAGCTTGGAAAAACTTTCGACGTGTATGCCATGGCGTCTTTGGAATCTCGATGTTGACTTTTGGAATGGGGTCACCACCATCGGAATCCGAGAACGTCGGCGCGTGATCACGGCCTATAAGCTGTTGGAGCGATTGGGCCGCTGGTGGAGGATGGGGAGGAGGAGGTGGAGGTGGAGGGTAGCCGGCATACGTGGCCTCCGAAACTTCGGTTTCCTCCATGTCCGCCGTCCGCATCTCTAGGTCTCGATTGGGGTCCACATTCACTATTTCAAGATCTAGCTCCATTTCATCATCATTAAGTTGGCTGTCCGCCTCATCGTCTCCGTCGTCATTCTCGTGATCATTGGTGTTCAGGTCTGAATCGCTCTCGTTTCCAACAATTCTGAGATGACCAGCCAAGGCATCGCGTCGTGCTGCTTGGTTGAGTATATGTTCACTTATCTCGGCGGACTCGTCGATCTCATGATCATCGATACCATTCTTGCCAACTGTTGAGTTGACTGCTTTACTACCAGTGCGCCAGACATTTAACATCTCCTCGCAGAGTATTTGGCGTAGAATAGTATTATCTTCTCCAACAATGCATCCTGAAATATCCACCAGCCATTCTATGATGGTACCACACATCTGTTCTCGGAACGTGTCCCGCGAAGATCTTATAGTAACCGTGATTTTGATAGCTTCGATGATCTTGGCTGTCTTTAGGAGCTTGCTAATATCTTTAGAGTAGCTAACGACGCTGCGTCCCATATCGTTCGTCTCGTTGGCTTTATCTAGACCAAATGAGAGCGCCTTCTTACAAGCTCTAGCTACCTGGTTTTGTACTTCATCAACCGTGTGCTTCTCGTCGTTCCACAGAATCAGTGCAAACTCCGGGTCTGTATCTGTATCCTCTTCGTACCACTTGGAGGCCAGAAAAGACAACCGTTCATCCTCTCTAATGGTCTGCTCTGTTTTTGGGAGGCGAAGCTGTTCCGGTGAACAAGATATCACATCGCACATGTAGTCAATAGCCCGGCCAATAGTCATCCTAATGCTCTCCACCAAGTCATCCGGAAGTCTTTGCGCTTCTCTTTGCATGCCAGCCACGGTTGTAGTATCCAAAGTATGTATAGCACAATTGACGGGCAACCTCCAGGCTTCTGCGTCTCCACAATCGCAGCAGCCGCTGTTGCCAGGTGACGTACTGACGTAAACCATATGTCCTGCATGATCTGATGAGTCGAAGCATTGGCTGCAAAGCACACATGTATCATCCAGAGTACACGTTTTGCACCGATATGTAGCCTCCCCACTCTTGAATATATGCCCACAAGGCTTGCCCCTAGCTGCCTCTGTGTACTCTGCACCCTCTACCATCCCTTGGGCATCTCGCAGGATCCAGTCCTCCTTAGCCCTGGGGACCTTCCCCTTGAAGAGTATGCGGAGGTAATCATTGTTCTCAGCTGCTAGCGACCTGAAAAGGGCTTGCTGGAGTGCCTGACTTGCTTCGGTACCATATCGATACCCGTGCGCTCGGGGAAGGTCACAGAGAATTTGGCAAAGCCGTTTTTCACGGCTTAGGATAAGCATCGTTGCGAGACAGGCTCATGGCTGGCCCATCACTATGCTTAGTGGTGATTGTTGCTTTGATGATTTGAGGCCCAGCAAAAGCGGATCTTTCCTATCGCTATCTCCTTAGCACAAGAGGCCTCAGTAGTATATAGAAGCCTTCTTCATCATATGTGAACCAAGATATCAGACTTTGTCAAGCCTTAAAAGTGGAGTTGGTGAGCGTCGATGTTGTGTTCGGACTTGGAATCAAGTGTAAGATGGACGAGCTTACGAGACAAGTATAAGAGCTAAAATTCTAAGACTCCAAAGTGAATCAAAGAGCAGTCTACTGGTTGAGGAGCATGAGAGATTTGTTCTAAGGTTTTGATCTATGGTGACATTGTTGTTACAACCTCAAAAGCCAGGATACGCCAACCATCACCCTTCCAACGAACAGTCGAGCATGGTAGCGCGTAGGTCTGTAGTGGCGGCCACGACCTTGTTCTCTGTTTGAAGTCTTCTTCGCTGCCCTCCAAACTATGTACAGCACCGAGCCCAAGCTCATTCATCGTCATGCTGAATATATTTCTGCTTGATGTCCTTCCATTGTCGCTAGAAAGGGCCATCAGCAACTTAATGACATGTCAGAATATGCATCCCTTAACATACACCCTTGTTGTTTGTGTCCCAGAACTTCGTTATGGCGCTATCAAAGCCACTGTAACAACATTAATTAGCACCTGTACATCAGCATCCTCCTAGCCGGCCGATGCTTCTCACATCTCAAAGGTGAATGCACCGATAAACACGGCAGCCAGAAAGGTAACGTTTTGCCGATATATGGAGCTTCACCAATGTCAGTGGGGCTTTCCCAGTTGTTCGGATTCGGTAGACTTGCTTGTAGACAGTGGAAGCGATCTTGGACTTCAATTAGCGTTGATCAGAGTAAGAGGAAGTACACCAACTTACACCAGGCATCTTGACGGGTTGACCGCCTGAGCTGGACTGAAGTACACTCAAGTGGAATTGGTGTGACAGTGACGTGCCACGGTGCGGAAGTTGAGGTTCGACAGTTCGGGATTGGGTCCAAAACCTCCGCGGTTGCTGAATAGAGGTCTGTCTAGACTTTGATGCCACGCGATCTACATGCGCTACCCTCGTATGCACCCCTAAAATGTTATCGACTTCTATGCCATCGGCTGGCGGGATGTGAAGGTACCTTAGTTAATATCTTAGTATCAAATACCGAATTAATTGAGATATAAGACAGCAGTTGTATACGATTTCTGCTGGATTAGACCTGTGTAGAACCATCTCTTATACGCAAACACCTACGGATATATGAAAGCCATATCTTATAGTCGAATGCACTATAAACCGAGGTGCTGAAACACGCAACAACGGGTAATTTACATGAGATTCGTACCATATTTCCTACAAGTAGTGACTGATTAGTTTTCATCGCGCTAATGAGAAATCTACATAGAAATAAGTGACATCTTCTACCAATTCACGGTATCCTTTCACTCAATGCGGCTGATTCTGGAAAAGGGCTCTCTTTGAAGACTTTGCTCGCCTAAAATCAGATGAATTCGGTTTTCGCTTGCGCCTACCCTGCTCTACCTTGTACGTTGCGTCGTCAAACACTCCTACAGAGCACAACACATACTGCCAACTTTCCAAAGCTATTCGAATGTTCGTGAAGCACGTATCATAACATGAAGGATATAAATCCGAAGCCCTAAGCCTTGCGTGTTCCGCTCAGAAACACTCCGCAACCTTTCCAACTACAACCATGCCCACTTCTCACTCTCCGAGCGCCAAATCTGGCAACAACTCCGACTCTGGGACAAAATCTGGAATCATATCTACACCAGATGGGGATCGACACATCCCCGCTTCCGTACGTCCTGACGGCTCGAAGCGGAAAGAAATCAAGATCCGCCCCGGTTACAAACCGCCTGAGGATGTTGAGGTTTACAAGAACCGCACTGCTGAAGCATGGAAGACTAGAGGGGCTGGAGGTGTGCCGGGCGCAGGGGCCTTAGATCTGAAAGAGGATGAGAAATCCGGCAGTGGAAAGAACGCGAAGAGGCGGGAGGCGCGGAAGAAAGCCAAGGCTGCTGAGGAGGGTGGTAGTGTGAAAGCTATTGTGAACGGGGAATCCGATGAGACACACGTTCCCTCGGACAAGTCATCTTTGGGGAAAGAAAATTGGCGGCCGGAGGCACCACCGGCCAAGGCAGCAGAGACACCTGTAGACACCGAAGCGGAGAAAGAGAAACAAGCGCGGAACCTGAAGAAAAAACTACGGCAGGCGAGGGAATTGAGAGAAAAGAAAGATAAAGGCGAAAGCCTCCTTCCGGAGCAGTTCGAAAAGGTCATCAAAATGAACGAGCTCATTCGGCAGCTGGATTCGCTAGGGTTTGATGCGCGGGGGGAGCGGAAAGTCCAGGTCGACGGTGATAGCTGATGTGCTAATGAACCGTTGCCTATGACGGGCAGGAGCACCGGCGCGATAGAACATAGACGGTCCACTGCGGGCCAAGCATAGATCTCGGTTTCGTGGTTGGCGACGGCGTTTGTGTCTTATGCGACAGGAGTATAGCGGTGGGATACCCCGGGATGAATCTCTGCTATCGTACGCTATAGGAGTCTGGTCATGGTATGCCATGGGGCATACCAGGGTTTTAGCTTTCCGTTTCAAGTATGGAAGCATAGAAGATAGCACTATTCTTGTGGTAACTTTTCCATCTATGTAACGCTGGATTTATGTACATGGATTGAGGATGCGCTGCTAGTTTCATACATGCTCTAAAGTCCCCGATACTTATATGTTCGAAGTTCCTCTGCTTTATATTCACATGGGAGAACCCATCTAATACCCCAAGAGGCGGCGTCCGAACGGGGTCCCACCGCGGTATGTGCTTGTAAGTCAATGCATCAGGGCTGCTTTTCAGAAAAAGAGTTTTGAATACGTTGTGGCACCCATGAGCCTCCTCCAACTGCGTATGCTCTATATCCAGATCCGAATGTTTATTTTTTATTTCACAGGCTTGACGTGGACCCAGGACCACTTCCGGCCTCCAACGAACGCTTCAAGTCCAGTTCTTCCCGTTCCGTCCACGAGCTTGGTAACGACGTCCTTTGCCGCTCTGATGCAATCGTTCAATCCTACACCCGTGTAGCTGTTTCCTGCAACACGCAGTCTTCCTTGGAATCGCTCCAGCATTTCACTAGCCTTCCACATCCGTTGCTCATGCCCCACGGTATACTGCGGGATACAATCCTTCTGCAACCCTACGTTGACGGCTTGCGGCTCCTCGGCAATGTTCAAGTGCCGTTTCAGAAGCGCTTTTGCCATGCTAGTACCTTCCTCTTCGTCTGGATAGCTCTCTAAGCCATCCCACCAGTGGCCGCCCAGCATGACTGTGACTTTAGTCCCGGGTATATCGTCCTGGCCGATGGCCGCATCAGAGTCAAACACGACACCAAGTGCGAGTTCGGGGTTTGCTGTGAATGGAATGGAGCGTGGAATGAGGTAGCCGAATCCATGCACGGGTAGAAGCGAGGGATTGGAGTAGAAAAGGTTGACGACCATGACTGTGACCGAGGGTGTTTGAGAAAGAATCGAAAGGCTACCAACAGGCCGGACTATCTGGGAGAGATTTTTGCTAGAAATTGTTGAAATTACATGGGTGAACGTGTTGTTGCTGGATCGAATAGCATTCAAACCATCGTATGTGCAAGTCGAGAGGTTAATCTATAAATCCGTGGAAGTCAGAATCAAGACATCATGAAGATAGTGGACTAAGATATAAAGCTTTCAATGGCAGAAAGATGGGTTATGTGGTTATATACCATTGTACTTGGACCTTCCGTATCTAAGTTCAATTCTTCAATTGCAGTTTGTTGCTGTATATCCACGTTCGGGCTTTCTTGAAGTTTAGCTTCCAGCGTTTCAGCGAGTTCACCAATACCGTGTTTGAATGTAAAGACACTTGACTTTTTGATGGCTTCTAGCTTTGCTGTTGCCAGAGGCCGATTTGCAAGATCTTGGATTACCTTGATGTCTTGGTCTGCCATGGGAACTGGGCCCCCAAGTGCGCGGCTCCACGCCCCCTTGATTATGGATTGATATCTCGACTCAGTGTTCCAAAGATAAGGCAGAATACTTCGTACGCTCAATTGATACACATCACCTGCGTAGATGCCATGTAGAATTGCAGAGGCAAGATTATCTGCTATAGGAGGCCCAAAGCGGCGAGAAAGAAAGGATCCAACGGATTCATCCTCGAGATCGCCTGGACGGTTTGGCTTGAAGAACTCCCCATACATCCCAGAAATGATACCCTTGAACACAGGCTCGGTCGCCAGGCTAAAAAAACTCTGGAGCGAAGAACTTCCGGGCCCCGGCATGCGCACAAGATGGTCTGGATAGTACAGAAATCGATTCTGAGCAGCAACAGAGTTCTTGGAGGTCATAATAATTCGATCCTCAAGTCCAAGTTCATGGACCTTGTGTTTGCGATTAGCACAGTTAAGTTGGTACTAATTTCGATAAACACACCAGATCCAGCGTCATTAATCCATTGGGTACATTGGGACGAAGGTTGCGTGGTCCTTGCTCGAATACAACGTTGCCGTGGCCTACGTCGACCTTTTTTGACCGTAGCCAGCCCCCGAGTCTGGATGTGGTCTCGAAGAGCGTAATCCTGGCTTCTGGTAGCTGCCGAGTAAGAAAGTATGCGCTTGCCAGGCCCGTGATACCCCCTCCGAGCACCGCAATGTTCGTAGCTTCATTACTGATATTGGATGCACTCGATTCGGCGGTATAGAAGCGACGCCAAGGGCGTCTTTGACATGCAGGAGTAGTGTAACATTTATTCAACAGGACTTCTAGTACGTTCGCCGGAGTCTTTGATGAGAAAGTTGATCTCTGCATAAGGAAGCAAACCTCAAATTCTTCTGCATCTGCAGACCGCAAGGTCTTGAATGCTCTTGCAGGGATGTTTTTGGATCTACTGTGTAATCGATGAGGTCTTGGATCGGAGCGAACTCAGAGCCTCAGGCCGACATCACGTGCGGAGCAGTTTGATGCCCTGTTTCAAAGCAACTACAGCCCATGGACTTACCTTGCGGTAATTCAACAACGATGGCGCTATTGTTGGCACGCAGTACTACAATCGAATGACGGCAATCGTAAGATACTACCAGGTTAATCAAGATGCTATAAGTCTCAAAACTGTTTCATCTCGTCTACATAGAAGCGAGCCTTCCATAAACCCCCAACGCCATTCTCCAATGCCTAACACAGCGAATCATTCCATACCAAGGCGAGCCCCGTCGACTTCCGATCCACCTCGCACGAGACACCGTGTCTGTACATTTAAAAGAATTTAAAAGAATGGAAATCAAGTGACAACCTCAGCACCTAAGCTCGACGGCTGGCTTCCATGGGCTTGGTTTCCGGATACTATCAGTTCCTCCCCAACCATCTCGTCATCTATGAACTTCCGCTCACTAACATGACCATTCTCTTGATCACCTTCTGCGACCCACACCTTGTCGTCAAACGCGCCTCTCTTCTGCCCCTCAATATGTTTATAAGGACATGTTGGGTTTAGACAAGGATTGAATTTGCACATTATCTTGACATGTGTGAATCGGCAGCCTTCTCTCGTACAATCTGCGCCGTTGCGACACATCGGCATGGTGGGATGACGGAACGTACATGAAGGATTTGTGCAATTAGGGAAGTACTTGCACTCTTGCTCCGCGTGGTGTACGGCTTTCTGGGCTGGCGAGGGATGACGGGCTACGCATTTTCGATTCTTGCAGGCTGCGCCAAAAGGACAATGGTCGTTGACATCAATGGTAGTTCCAGGAGGGGCGGCGGGTGACTGATGCGCGAAAGGGCAGTCTTTCTTGGTACAACTTAGATTGAATTTGCAGATGGTGTCCGTAGATGTTTCTGACGGGTTGGTTTGAGAGTCCTCCACCTCCATAGAAGATGACAGATCACCGTTATTAGGTGTCTGGAGCGATTGAGTGACGTTGGCAGCGTCTAGCTGATTTCTTGTGTGAAATGGCCCGCCGTTTTGCTGCGAACGCTTATTGAATCCACCATTCTGCCGCTGCGGATTACCCTCGACTCGTTCAAAAAGCGACCGTCCTGGCTGAGCAGCTTGGGGATGACCATTGTGGAAAGCTGGGTTGATTGCCGGTTGCGCTAACCCCGGCATAAACTGTTGCTGTTGCTGCGGAGAAAAGATATGAGACATCATGCGCGCCTGCTCTTCGTACATTTGGATCAATGACATCTGCTGCTGCGGTGTCATCTGCAGCAGCGGAGTGCTAAATCCACCGTTCGGCATGGGCCCGTTCTGCATACCCATCGGTCTCCCATTTGGCAGCACCCTGGTATTTCGGGACCGATCATTCCGTGGACCCTTTGGCGGCTGTCTGTTGTGCATGTTGATACGCTCTGTGCCTTGCTCAGGCCTAACGCGGTGGAGTACAGCATCGTTGGACCTATCCATCGCCTTCGAGAGCTGCCCCATTAGCCTCTTATTGCCATTCCTACCGCCGTTGCGCATTGACTTTGGTCCAGTCGGTCTGTGTAACCATGTTAGTGATACCGGCGCGAGAAGATGCGCTATGTGGAAAGTCACGTACATATTTCCCTCTTGAACGTCATCCATAGCTTCTCCCATGTCTGCGTCAAGAGTACCTTGACTCCCAGATTGTCCGCTCGCTCTCCGTGCCAGACTCCCGTCGTCGAGATATGATTGTATGGCTTGCCCTGGCTGTGTCGAAGGTCCTTGCGGCGCCTGGCTTCCACTCAGCTGGCTGTTTAACAGCTCTACCTGTTCGAATAGCCATTTGGAGAAGTCTGTAGCTCCAGAGTCGTCCGGTCCGAGGTTCAGTAGGTCATTTGAAAGCTCCGCAGCGATCTGTTCTTGCGTCTTGCCGTTTACTAACATCAGGATGATATATTCCCCAAGAGCTGAGTCGTCAAGCCCGCCAGTACTCCATCCAACCTCCGATAGCTTTGGCTGAACCACATTGCCGAGCGCTTCAGCAAGCGGCGTATTGAGTGTCACTTCCACGGCCATTGTGGGAGGAGGGGGAAGGGAAGGCAGAGGCTGCCAATCTCGATCTGCAGGTTGTTTCGAGTTGCCCTTGTAATGTCGCACTGTAATGATGTTTTTAGATTACTTTCGTGCCGAAATATGCAAGAGGTGTTGCTCAGAAAGGTGGAGGTTTGAAGTGGAGCTTGGTGAATATGGCGCAGTCAAAATCGGAGCCGCAACGTTCGAGCGGAAAGATTCGATGACTCAGCTGCGTTAGCGCGTTTCCATTTCATGTGCATACGTTGATGAGCTTGCCTGGAAGAGCTCAACAAAACCCCCATCTCCTTCTTTACTTGTATTATTCTTCTCAAGATCCTCTGAAGTCTTTCAAATCTACATAACACAGCCACCATGGACACACTTGTGGCACACTACAGTCGGCCAGCATACCATCAAGAGGGTTACTCTTGGGAGGAGCAACAGGAGCTATCAGAAGCAACACCTCCACTATCACTAAGATTCGCATTACCTTCGATGCCGGATGTGGGTTTCCTCTGTTACCCCCGCTGTCATTACGGTGGTTCTACTCTGGTGCTGCTGGTGGCTAACAACGAAATTAGCCAGCCGCCTTTCTTCGTGCAACGACAGACGACCACGCGAATTCAAGTTGCCCCATCAAGCTTGCACACGGTACTACTACATTGGCCTTTCGGTTCCAAGGCGGTATCATTGTCGCTACAGATTCAAGAGCTACAGCTGGAAACTGGATTGCGAGCCAAACGGTCAAAAAAGTGATTGAAATCAACAACTGTCTGTTAGGGACAATGGCTGGTGGTGCTGCGGTAAGCCTACTCGAACAAGGCAGTTAATAGGGCTCCATCTCATCTTATTCAATAGGACTGTCAATACTGGCTTGCTTATCTTGGCATGCAATGTCGATTACATGAACTCCGCCACAAGCGCCGAATATCAGTGGCCGCCGCCTCAAAAATTCTCTCGAATCTCGTTTACTCTTACAAAGGCATGGGTCTCAGCATGGGAACAATGTGCGCTGGTGTGACACCACAGGAAGGTCCTGCGCTTTACTACATTGACTCCGACGGTACACGACTTGCAGGCAACCTTTTCTGTGTGGGTTCAGGACAAACGTTTGCATATGGAGTGCTAGATGCCGAATATCATTATGATCTGAAGGAAGCAGAGGCCTTGGAATTGGGGCGAAGAAGCATTCTGGCAGCCACGCACAGGGATGCTTACTCAGGAGGATTCATCAATTTGTATCATGTCAAGGAGGACGGGTGGGTTAAGCATGGATTCAACGTGAGCGCTCCCGACCATATCCGGAATTATGAATTTACGCTAATCATAACCAAGGACACCAATCCAATATTCTGGAAAACAAAGCTGGAGAAGAACGAGTAAGGATACCAGTGTCACCCATACTCCATACTTCGCCGTTCACTGACACGCTACTCAGATTCTCCAACGTAACCAGTGAGCTCTAAAGGGGCAGAATTTGACTTTTGTAAAATGCATTCCGGAGCGTTGGGAATTAACACGTGTGATTTTAGAACCTGTGGTTACTAGGTAGCTTACTGAGGCGAAGTGCAGTCTATCGTGTATAATATCTCAGGCGGTGACCGAATCAAGGAGCTGCCAAGTCCATCCGACCTTAGGAGACCGGCGGCGTAAGCTATTACTCTAATTTCACTGATGTTTAGAATATTACATATCCCAAGAACCTCACAAGCTTGACGACTTCGCCATCTGAGATACAAATTATAATCAACAGGAAATTCTACGGATAGTGCAGTATACACCCTCGATCGCTGATCGGCGATGGTACGGTTTGCATTCACGGTCGTACACCAACCCCGCAGGAGTGAACGTCCGCATTACCTTAGCTTAAGGCATGCACTCGGTCTCATGCACTCCAGAGTCGTACAAAAACTGGCAGCGATGACAGCTCTTGAACTGCTCATAAACCCACTACTGCGCTCCATATGTGGTACAAGAACTCACGCTGACACTGATCTCTATCATTGCATTTACCCATTCTATAAACCAATCTTTCGCAATGCATTTCTTAGACAAGGTTGACCGAGTCGCGCCGGCAACAACGACGGCTTACGTCGAAGATCCCAAAGAGAATGCGATTCTTCAAGGGACGAACGCAGAAACTGAGCTGGAGAATCCCAATCAGCGGCATATCCCTCCAAGGATCGAAAATGTGGTTAGAAGAAAGCTTGACTGGCATGTCATTCCACTGGTCTCTGCTTTATGTTCGTATCTCGCCATAAGTGCGCTGGCTAGGAAACGTGGGACTTGTGCTAAATGCTTAGGACAGACCTCCTTGCTTTTCTTGATCGTTCGAACATAGGGTGAGTAAGCCATGTTCACAGGGCAGGTTTCAACGTGTCAGAACATCTACATGTAATGGATCAACACTGAGCACCTATAGTAATGCGAGAATCGCAGGAATGCAAAAGGAGCTGAAGCTTACCGGAAATCGGTACAACTGGCTTCTAACAATATTTTACATCTCCTACATTCTCTTCGAACCTCTTACCCTGATGTGGAAAGTTGTTCCTCCCCATATGTGGTGTGCTTTTGTTGTTCTCTGCTGGGGCTTGATTGCTACTTTGCAATCTGCAACTCAGTCATGGGCAGGAGAAATGGCTTGCCGTTTCTTCCTTGGTATTTTCGAAGCTGGGTTTGGGCCAGGGATACCTTATCTTCTGTCTTTCTTTTATCTAAGGCATGAACTGGGCTTGCGCTGCGGTATCTTCTTGGCCGCGGCTCCCCTAGCAAATTGTTTCGCTGGTGTGGACAGCCTGAATCTTTCAATCTTCGACCGAGCATGGCTAAATGGTTGCTAGGTGCTTTGGCATACGGAATAACTTCGGGGCACTCTCATCTGGCGAATTGGCGCCTGTTGTTCCTGGTCGAAGGGCTTCCCACAGTCGTCATGGCTGCAGTTGCCTTCATCTTCTTGCCGGATGCCCCGGATAAGGCACGTTTTCTGAATGAACAGGAGAAACTTGTTGCAAAGGCAAGAGGTGTGAGGCAGGTGGGGGATGCTAAAAGAGTAGGTGGCATCGTATGGAAAGATGTTGGTGCCGCTTTATTGGATACTAAATGCTGGTTCACAGCGGTAAGATGGAACCATCCCTTGACTATGCACTCGGGAGAAGTCAAGCTCTGTTTTGGATTAGCATTTCGCTAACGTCATTCAAGTTTATGTACTTCAGTACAAATGTCGGCTTCTCGTCTCTGCCAGGTAGTGTGCACCCTTCAGAATGTGACAGGATGGATGTTCATGTTGACATGTCGCCGTCACTTCAGTTTTCCTGCCAACTATATTACTAGACATGGGGTTTACTGCAATCCACTCCCAAGGTCTGACCGCACCACCTTTCTTCCTATCATTTCTTATCACCATATTCTCGACATACCTGGCGGACAGATTTCAGCAGTAAGGATGTTTTCAGAGTTGTTCATACCCAATCCAGACCTGATCATGAGCCTTGAGACACGTATTGGGAGTATATACTCTGCGTACATTATTCGTACCTCATGAATCTATCCTCATAGAGCAACACTAACTCCCAAACCTTGTAGGAGAGGATATATGATCATGTTCCTCTCTACCATTGGTGGAATCGGCTATGTTTTGCTTGCTACTTGCAAGTCAGTCGGTGTGCGGTACTTCGGGGTACGTGCATGCTATCTTATTTTCGATCGGGTTTGAATTGTATTCCCTAGGTTTTCCTGGCAGCTGCTGGGATCTTTCCCTCAAGTGAGTTCAACCAGTATTCCCACAAGTCCTCATGGTAGATGTTTATATTGGAGTAGTTGCGAACATCCTACCGTGGGTACTCAGTAAGTCAAGGCGCATCATAATCCGTACCGCGACGAGTTTTAACTCATCCGTTCAAGACAATCAAGGGACCGACACACGTCGAGGTACTGGTATTGCGCTGCTCAATGTAATTGGACAGTGTGGTCCGCTCCTCGGCACAAACATTTTCAAAACGACCGACTCTCCAAGGTACATCAAAGGCATGTCGATTTGCGCAGCATTCACCTTCTTCACCGCCTGTTTGGCACTAGGGTTGAGGCTCCTCCTGGTGCGGGAGAACAAGAAACTGGACGAGCAGTATGGCTCTCATGCCAAGATGAGGGTCAGTGGAACCGAAAAGTCGGCGGCTGGAGAAAGCGCGGTTGCTGAAGAGAATTATGGGCCTTCTTTCCGGTATATGCTCTGAGAGCAGGCTCAGCTCCATTGTGGACTTGCTATTTACTATAAACTCAGTTTCCATTGCTATCGAGAGATCTCCGCTTCTTTAGTCTTACAAAATATCTTCTCTTATTGCTCACTAAAGCTATGTAACGGCTGGGAGACGATCCATGGTTACTAGCGAGTATCTTCGAATTTCCCCATCAATACAAGTCTACTAAAAACGGGGAGACGATGACTGCGGCTTAACTGCATGTATTTCTCATTTTATGATTCATTGAGCAGCGAGGAGCTTCGGGGTGCCGATCAGGCCAGGGCTTGGAAATGCTATTTCATAATAAGGTGTGATTTTGCTTAATCGAAGATTCATAAGTGAATCGACGAAATGCTTTGGGCAACCACCTACTCGAACTTAGTACTTCAAAAGAAACACTGGAACAAGCACGAGACAAGATCAGCGATAGCCTCTGGCCGACCTCCTGATATTGGATCACATCGTCTTAGCCCATGCAAACCTGAAAACAGCGACACCCGATACCAATAACCCTTCGACATGTGCAACAAACACACTGACATATATGCATGTGGAGACGAAGAAGTCCATGAGATTCCTTGTTCCTCTTCAGAGCATTTCGACAAGGACTGTTCTATGAAGGAGGAGGATGTCGTAATCAATCATGGTGACAGGAAATGCCTCGAGTGCATACACCTGGATGATCAGATTAAGCGCCTAATGGAGGATAAAGAACTGGCTGCTCCTGTTAGACCTGTGCCTTCCAATCCAGATTCGCCTATAAGTTATTTCAAACAGAAAACACGCTGGAGCGTGTGTGGCCGTGAGTGGTGCTATCCAAGGACCCTACCTCAGTGTGACTAACGTCCTCTTCTCAACAGACTATGACTCGCCAACATACACATCTGTTGAGCGCCAAGGCTCACCTGAGGAATGGCTTGTTGTCGAAGAGAGGGGTCGGTGTTGGGGTTGTACCCAGACAGATCCCGCCGTGCTTGCCAATATGAAGCTTTGCGGTGAGCTAGAAGCTGAAGATCCGTTTCGCGCTTTGGAGAGGGAACCGCCGGCAGATGCTGGGCCATCAGGTTGGGCCTTCAGAAAAAGCTCTGTGGCTCACGTTGTAGACGAAGATCTTCCGCCAGATGCACATCCTGTAGGTTACATGTTCGATCCTGACGACGAAGCGTACAAAAGCGACTACGGAGACGAAGAGGATATCTCTCAAGATCTAAAAGTACCTACTGCTCTTATCATGGACAACAGTAGCGTATCCCGCCTGCACGGTAACAGCTCAAGCGATAAACCCATACCCACTCGAGACAACCCTGAGCATATGGCATCCAATACCTCCCAATCTCCTCGGAGCCTTCAGTACCACACTCACTGGGGTTCTGGCACATCACAGCCTGTTCTTACTCGCGAAGACTACGATAAGTACATGAGTCAAGGACAATATGCTGTTCCGTCTAGTATCAAAAACACGATGTCAAAGGGGAAGAAGCCTGGAAAGGGGGAAGAAGGGATACCACGACGACCAAAAAGGTACTGGGGGTGTGACTTAATTGTGTAGATAACGGCAATCAAATAGCCGCAAACAGGATGAGTTCCATTGACATTTTGAAGTGCTCATGACTGTAGTCAGTATACGTCAAGCAAGGACTTGTCTTTGGACTATATTTTCGGTGAAGAATGACTCGTCGTAATGAGTTGCCGAATAGGTTAAGAAAGCGTGACGTTCAAGAAATTGGCCGAGCATGTTGTAGGGCAACCCCCAACCTAATGGTTCCAATCATATTGGGACTCGGACTATAGAAATGATGTTCAAAGCAATGGAAATCTTGAAGCCCTATGATATCTATTTATCAGACAGAACACATCGAACAGGTTCTGCTCGATTACGTTTCCCCAGTGGTACACAGGACTGAAAGTCTCGACAATGGGTGCCCCCAATGTCAATGTGCACTACCACGGGCTGGTCGACATGGGGAGGTACAAAGCAGCTTTCCCACTCGAACCGTAGTCTTTCAAGTACGCTTTTGATTTTCTGTGACTGACGGTGTCTCTACTACCGTAGCAATGGAATTCGTTTCTCAATTACAGATTTATCCCCGCCCACCGCTCGAATATTACCCACTATCTATCAAGATCGTTGTGGTATCTCACTCTACGATGCTCAGTACCGGAATGGCAAGAAGATCCCAATACCACAAACCGTCATTGAAGAGGTTGTCATAGCGTTACGGCGGTTTAAGAGGACGTGTCAAGATTTTGGTGTCGTAGATGATCGAGTCAGGATCGTGGCCACGGAAGCGACAAGAAATGCTACAAATAGCCAGAATTTCCAGAACCAGATACAGACGAGGACCGGATGGAAGGTGGAGCTGCTGGCCAAGGAGGAAGAGGGCAGGGTAGGTGCCATGGGTATTGCCAGCAGCTTCCAAAACATTAAAGGGCTGGTTCTGGATCTAGGAGGAGGAAGCGTCCAGATGACATGGATGACTGCAGAGGATGGAAACGTCCAGACAAGCCAGAAGGGCTCTGTGAGCCTCCCTTATGGTGCAGCTGCTCTTACTATGCTCCTGGAAGAGGCTGGGACTGAAGGACAAGCTGAACTCCGACGAGAGCTCATCATAAAGTTCAAAAATACCATTGAGAATCTCGAAATCCCCCAAAAATTGAAAGATGCTTCAAAAAACGAAAGTGGTCTCGCTCTCTATCTTAGTGGGGGTGGTTTCCGCGGCTGGGGCTATATCCTCATGTCTCTCCACGCCCTTGAACCCTATCCCATACCTATAATTAACGGCTTTCTAGTCCCTATATCAGCTTTTCTTCCACAGACGGAACAGACCGAAAGCGTTTCGAATAGCGACTCCACATTCCGCATCTCGTCCCGCCGCGCCTCTCAAGTCCCTGCCATTACCTTTCTCATCCGAGTCCTCACTCAAGCGCTTCCATCTATCTCCTCCATTCGCTTCGCCCAAGGCGGCGTACGTGAAGGTCTCCTATTCTCCCAACTACCCTCCTCTGTACGCGCCCAGAGTCCTCTTGTCATTGCAACCCTACCATACGCTCCCCCTTCTGTTATAGTTCTTACCCGTCTACTCAAATCCGCCATACCTTATTCTGGTGAACATGCCAATAAGCTGCCCCCTTATCTCACTTCGGAATCGTTCCTGACCTCGACGATTCAGCTCCTAAACGCTCACTCGCATCTTCCCAAGGATATCCGCGCCGCTGCCGCCCTCCGTAGCACGACCACAGGACTTCTCGCTAGCACTCATGGCCTTGTTCACGAAGAGAGGGCGTTACTGGCTCTTGTGCTCTGTGAGCGTTGGGACGGGGAGACAAGTCCAACGGACGCCGACTTCCTTGCTAAATTGCAAGAACTCGTCGGCCAAGAAGGGAGCTGGTGGGCAAAGTACATCGGTCGACTAGTTCAAGGCCTTGGCGATATTTTCCCAGCTGGTCTAGTCAGGAAAGAGGACGACCATGGAACGTTGACCATTGACTTAAGGTGGGGTATATCGGAAATGGGAAAAAGGAGAGGGGAAGAAGTCCTTCGAGTCCATATTAAGGTACTGAGAGAAGATGTTGACGGTTCCATAACAATGATGAAGGACACACTGGAAAAATTAGGGAAAAGAAAGAACTGGATTGGCGGGAAAGAGGGGTATGGTAAAAGGGTCGAGGTCAATCTATCATATTAGGCGGACTTGGCAGTTGAAAGACCTTGATCAGGCACCTTATGTGGACGTTATCAGCTATGTTTGGGAACCTTTCGGAACTAAGTCTACCAGACCGAATTCTACCTTGCTGCTATCGTCTGCGGGTTTCAGTACAGTGAATTTGAATACGTCTCCGCAAATCACAGGATTTCTGGCTTCGCCTCCTGCGTCGCAGCCATCGAGTGGTGCAAGCCCAGAAATCCCCTCCATATTATCATTGCCGCCAAGTGCGAGCGTTGTATTTGCTCTATCAAGTGTAGAAAGCAGTGTACATATTGGGACCGTCCTTGCGATCACCGAATACAATACGCACCCCTAGCAGTGGTGGAGCGAACTCTGTGAGCCTTGCCTTGGAATGAAAATCATGGGTATGAGCATTTTGAATTGGTTGGCTCTGGGTCTCGAGGGTTTACATTGGAATGGTGCATAGAATACATTCAGCATGGCGTGGGCTCAGGATCTAGCACTCTCTACGAGAAGACTTCTGACGGCTGTGGATAGCATGAGAAGGTTCGAGGTCAAGATGGCATGTTCGCATTTGGGAAATGTCTAATCTCAAAATTCTGTCCTAAACTATCCTGCATGACGGATCTTGGTCTCCCGAAATCTGAGCCCTTGAAAAAGGTTGTTCTATTCTCCTGAACAGATCTGCTTTTGCACGGCCGAGGAATACAGTGGTAAGGCTGCCAGTAGCGAGACAAAGCTAATTGTGCCATTGACCTCATCAGCATCCTGTAAGTCCGACATTGGGTGAACAATTTCCTTACCAGTTATGCTTATTCTTTCAGTATAGTCTCCAATTTTTTCAGCGTATTGATCCTGACAGGAGTCTTATCTAGAGATAAACACTCATGCTCCGCGTACAATATGGAGAAAATTCCTTCCTTCATTGCAGGCACCATATCTCTATCTTTACTATCACCCACGTACACCATCGAGGCAGCATCAATATTCAAATGCTCCAATACCTTGCCGAAAAGGCCATCGACCTTGGACGTGCGGAAGAAATTCGTCGTGGCGAGATAATCCACTTTGTCTTCGATTTTCAATTCCTTCAAGGTCCACTCTTGGCCGTCCTGAGGGCCCTCAGTGATGATGACAATTTTCTTGCCCATGGCTTTGAGAGCTGTGAGGAGGCTGCGTGCTCCGGGTTTGAGTTCCAAGTATTTCCCGAGCTCGGATTTGTAGAGTATGACGAGGTCTTCGACTAATCCTGGAGCGATAGGGATTGAGAATTCATTGAGTAAGGCCGTGATCCTTTCGTGTCGGTACTCGTATGACGTTTTTCCATCGGTAAATGCGCCGGTTGTGGTTTGTTTTAGGATCCTCCCATAAGCGGCTCGCAATGCGTCGACGTCGGTTCGGTAACCAATTCGGATCAGCTGGAATACCGTTTCAGCGGCTCGACGAGAAGCCCCACGATAGTCGTGAAGCGTGTCGTCCAGATCGAATGCGAACCAAGTCTTCTCCTCCAGAGCCTTTCGTAGTTCTTCCATCTTTGCTCCCCAGCACTTCAGATAAAGCTTGCCGATTTGGTTCTCAATGTACTCCATCTCGGTGTTGGTGAGTAAGTTGTGGCTTGGTATGTCTGGTGTTATGTTCTGGTGCGCCCGGACGTTTATGAAAAGACCCCGCGGGTTTTCTTCACAGTAGATTCTCCGCTCTCGGTCGTTGTTGAAAAAGAATGATCCGAAAGGGCGAGTGAATGTTAACATATTAGCTTCGAAAGGAATGCCCCACCATTTGCAAAGCGACTCGATCTCAATCTCAGGATTGTGTACGAGGCGCTCATACAAGAGACAATATGAGGTGTCGCTGGCATCCAGCATTAAGAACAATTTCTTATAGCAGCATATAAGGCTTTCAACGTCAAGCCATCCAACGCTCTTCCAACTGTCAAAGGTTCGGATTGGATCTCGAAGAAGAAAGGCTGGCTTCACCATAGTATACTTTGAGGTGTCCGGAAATACGTCGTAATCGCACTCGCCTTTACGACGGTCATTTCCGAACTCTTCCTTGCTGACTAGGAAGCGTTTGCCCAACGCTTGAGCTAATTTATAGACCGGATGTTCTTGTGGGTTCTGCAATATTGTATGATCTGGTTCGAAGTTCGGGCAGATCCCATGGTCGCCCATATTGCCCATAAGGACTAAACAACTAGTAGTCGCACAGCTGGATGCTTCTGAAAACACTCTCATTAGGAGGGTTGAGCCACTTCTTGGACATGCCACTATGAAGCGGATACCCGGTGGCTCTTGGACTAGGTCTTCTTTACACTGTACGCATATTAGCACTGTGATATTTGCTTTTGATAGGAATAGAAGATCGAGGCTGGACGGAGCAAAAGAGAGTAAGCGGAGCATCTACTTCCTATCAATACAGGCTGTCACAGCCAGAGTCCTTAATAGCCTAGTCATCCTCCTGGTAACTCCGGGTTCTATATTCCCGCAGAAGCGAAATAATCCTACTGTGGCTTGGGAACAACAGCAAATCTGGGGCAGTTACCTCGTTTTTTGTTGCAACAACTGCTTGGTCCCCTGGGTCTGGCATACTCGAAGGCAATGAAACAAAGAACGGCCGAAGAGCTGGGTGTATTACGGAAGTACCAGTTATCGTGCTAGATGGTAGGAGTACTGTCTTTCTTTCCCCTGTACCCTGGAAGGATATGGTCTGTTGATATTTTTTGTGGAGAGACAAGTATGTGGCCATATGTAAGCATACTTGGGAAATAGGTGCAGTTTCTGTGAGGTCACTAACATGATTCATAGAAAGCAAAACTGGAGTGAACATCTCGACGCACTCAATCAGAAGATTTGATCAGAAAACACCGACTGACTCAAAACTAGGAATGAGTTCTACATTACCCGATAAGCCTCCGGCTTCCTCACTAACCTAATATCAAATCGCGCTGGATCCTTCAATAGAAACGAAACATATCGTTTAGTAGTTTCCAGCTTTCTCACCATTATGCGTGCATGAAGCTCCAGGCAGACGATGTTCAAGCGAGAGTCATGTATCGCGCAAGAATAGATATAATGGACAAATCTCTATTCATTTTTTGCAGCTATCTGTGATAATTGGAAGGAAATCGATCTTGCCCCTATCCCTGACAAGGTGCGTTGCGAGAACGACTGGCACTCTATACCGTTCTATTCTGGTGATCAGCCTGCCACCGAAAGGCATCACGGGCTGAAATGGTACTATTAGTAGGGAGTTGAAGTCGTTGAGTGTGGTGGAGAATGTACATGTGGCACTAACCTTTCCAAGAGACTCCTAAGCCTACAACAAACTGGCCGTCTAGCGCGGCTTTATACCCTGGCACGAAACAACAACACTAGATCTAAGCAATGAAGGAGCCTGTGGTCTATCCCGGTCTTCCATTGGAATGTGGGCCGTTGTCTACCCTCGAGTAGGAGACCGAGGAAAGGTAACGGGTGAACGGAGGGCAGAAAGTAGAAGCCCATCATCAGTGACTGGCAATAATGAAAATGGAAGGTGGCAAATAAGAAATTGAGTAACGGACATCAGTAGACGAGAATTACTGTGCTGTATACCGCTGTACCAAGACCATATCATCTGATATACCTGTACTTGACTACATTTTTCATACTATTGTCGTAACCCCATATATGTCTTCATTAACTCCAAGGAGACTTTGTATACACTTCAGGATCCAAGGCGAGTATCTGAAAGTTTCCATTAGCATGAACCTATCGCCCGACGAGCTGAGCTTTTATTCTTGGCGTTTTCCCTCGCAGCACAGAGGAGAAGTTTCTTGTTCGTGCAGTTGAAGTGTCAAATTAAGGCGAATTTTCGAAGTGTCCTATCGCTAAGAACTGTTATAGCGCTAAGATTTGTTGTGGTCTTACTGTATGTACATCAACTGCGTAAACAAGCATACGATCTAGATAATTCAACGCTCGTCAGAAAGAGCACCCAACATAGATGCAAAGAGGGTTACGGCGCTCTTGAAGGAGCTTGTCAGCATTCAGACACATGCCAATCCGTCGAGGTGCAGCTGGTGATCTTCAACACCAGTTAATTATCTTTCGTTAATGCCAACACCAACTTTTCACCTATCAGGTCCTCACATTCCATGTATCCATGAACTGTACGACTACAACTGTGTTCATCTTACTCTAGTGTTGACTCTTCCTCTTCTAGCTAATACGTTGTCAAAACAATCCTGTTGGTCTTTGACCTTTCATCTTCCACCTCTCACCTCAATTTCAACCACCAACAAGCTTTGGCTTTCCGGCGACAACAGGTGTTACGTCTCCGGCCGTAGTTAATCTGATCTGACATGATCTGTGATTACTTGGTTTCTTACACATGTTTGATCTCTTCGCTGCTCAGCATTTGCATCTTGTTGCCATTTCGACTTCACGTCTCAGTCTCTCTGTTTGATGTCTTAGTGCTACACCAAGAGCTTTTCTGCTGTCTCACAAGATTATGTCGCAAAGCTGATACCAACATACGTAGTAGTCAACTTAGAAGATCTGTGGCTGCTGCCACGCTTGTCAAGAGGTCTATCACAGTCGATTCAGGTAAGCTCACCACATCTAACGCTTCATGTGTATGCTAATGGCACTTTCGAGAGAAGATCTACCCTTGCACCATTAGTCCTACACACTGCTACTGTCTGTCACGAACTCCTCTACTTTACTGCAAGGTTTCCCAAATAGCGATACCTCTTTGTCATCTAGAGAAGGTCACTGCATAGGCATACCTTTCATAATCCACAAAAGGTTAATGCATTGTCAAGTACCTTCTCCCTATCCACTCAAATATCTCGCATGGGCACACCCGATCGACACCCACAATACATCTGCAAAGCCAGCCAGAATTTCTCATATTCTTGCTCCACCACTCGCGCATCGAGCTCTCGCATCATCTCTCAGTGTGAGAAGGCATATGTATGAAGCTATGCCTTGCTGATGTTGCCTTTAAGTAGAGCTGTTCCCCTGGTTTCAGGTTGGGATCGATGCGCCTGGCCGCATGCACACAGCACGTCTGCACTGCTGTTCTTTCGCCCCTTTTGGCATACCCTCATTTAACCCTGAATTGGAATTGGAATTTGAATTCCGCATCACGAGTCTGCCTGCTGCCGTCGGTGGCATGCCGTCTGACAGTCATGGCTTTCATATTTCCTTCGTGTCTTGATGATTTGGGGACCTAAGATCCACGTTTGCGAACTTAGGTGCTACATCGGCGTCTAGCTGGTACTAGAAAAGCTCCCTGACCGTGGATCTTTGCCTTTCATTTCTTCGGCTCCGGTCTAGCACTAATGCACTCATTTCACCTCGCCCCTTGGTTACTTTTGGCCTCAAAGCCACTTACACATTCATTCTTCAACTTGGGTTTTTGCAAATCCTGCCATCCCTGGTCTGAGGACATATCTGTCCTCTGTGGAAACCAATAATGACGTCCCTCGGGTTGACCTGCTACATATTGCCCATTAGGGTTTAGCTGTCCCCTGGAGGTTCGATGCGCCCACTTTAGAAAGCTTGTGTCTGGATAACACGGCGCTGAAGAACTCTCTGAGATGCCAAGATGGAGCCTCTGCTCCTGATCGGGTGGAAGGCAATGATATCTCGGCATTCCACATCCTCTTCACTGTACATACCATTTGGAACACTCCTCCCGGGTCGTCACTACACAGTCCTCCACTCCCGAAATCCCTTTTCTCTTCTGGGCTCGACGCAATACACTGCGTGACTTCTCCAACCTCCACAACACTACCACTCCATCCATGCCGAGCTGCCAAGACCCTTTACAGACATGGCTACAAGTCGCTCGGAAGGATACCATCCTTGCGACTTACCTCACATGCACCTCTACGCCCCACCTTCCTATCCCCTACACCAAACCTTTCTCCAAGATACCAATTCCTTCCAATCCTTACTCGCCCTTCAAGCGAAGAGTTTCGACAACGGATTCCCAATCTCCGGGCCATCTTTGGTTCGAAACTCACACCACCTGGCCGCGCAGCTTTCGAGCTGGCTGGTTTAAATAACAGCATGATTTACGACTCAGATTTAGCAATGGCACGAGGATCTGCAAAGATCGAATTTCAGGTTCACCAGGTAAGTCATGATAGACAAATCGGGCACGCTTTTCTTCTCTTCATTCTTTCCGGAAAGTCTACGTCTCTGTCTGTTCTCTTCTCTCAGTGGTCTCTTCTCCTGTCTTTGCCTTTCCTATATATAGAACGATATACCACATAACAAGCTCCAACGATACCTTCAACAACACGTAAGTCCCCCCCCTCTCCCTTCATGTCTTGATTGATTCAACACCCAGACATAGCAATTCCTCGAACACGGCTGTCGAAACAACAGTCTTTGATCGAAAGCACCACAACGCCTAAGCCAAACCACCCTGTCCACACTACGCATAAGCCAAAGCCACCTAATCTCCCCCAAAAAGAAGACGCACAACCCTCTGAGTCAGGGCACTCTTTACCCTTGAATCAAGTAGCGAAACCTCCATTGCTAAGCCAGGCCCCTGCTCTTCCAATAACTAAACCGCAGGCCCCTCACCTCCGTTATTCGCTCTATCATCCACCATCCACCCCCATTCCCATCCTCATATCCATAAAAGCCAACACAACCTCCTCAGCAACGTCCCCCAAACCTCCCACATGGCTTTCGTTACCTCGTCTCAGTTACCGACTCCGCTCACTTTGACCGCATGGACGGAAAACGGGGTTTCTCGGGTCCGACGGGGGCGGCTTTGTTCACAAGGGCTGTGGTGGGTTTGCGGCATGGGCTGTGTGGAGGTTGAGGTAGAGGCGTTGGAGGAATGGGGATGGAGGAAGCGGAAGGGGGGGTGAGTTTGGAGATACAGTAGGCAGGGCGATGGGGTTGGTTCGAGGAGGATGCCCTTTCGAGGACGCTTGTTTGAGAATCTGTCTGGTGGGGGAGAGAGGTGTTTTGTTGGTTTAGGGAAGGCATGGATGGAAATCGGAAGCAGAGATGGATTTGAATAAACTGATGAGGTTGCATAGCACGCTGTATGTCCATGAGCCTGAGCTTGAGCTTGTGATGGATGGATGTGTCGATTGATGGCCTTGATATCTACTGTACCTGGGGCCGTACGAATATTCCAATGTCGATCCTCGCTGCAAGGCTGAGGTAGAGGCGGCGGGTCCCTTCTCCCCCCTCTCTCCCTTGTCCCAACCCAACCGCTTGCGAACTTCTCTTTCTTCCCGCCATTTGTCCTTATGTTCCCTTAACCCTCATGGTCCTTCCACCCTCAGAACCCTTCTACCCTCACAATCGTTCTACCCTCACGTTCCCTCCAGTCTTCATCCTCGATGCTTCCATGCTCCATTCAACATCCTCCACTCTCCACTCTCCATCTTCTACACTCCACTCTACTCCACTTTTCACTCTCCCACTCTCCATCCTTTATAGTCTAACCACTTACATGCAGGGCCCAACATCCTTGCACTCAAGTCCTTAATGTGGCTCTTACCATGCGAGGCCTTTCATATATGTGGGACACTAAAGTTCGTCGACGTGATCGACTCATGAAGATTTCGATGTCAAAGACTAGGTTTTAGGGCGAGGCGGATATTAGGGGTTTCCATCCTGCCTTTAATATGGTTGAGAGTGCGCGGTTGAGCATGGTAGGAACGAGTGCGCAATGCGTGTCTCTGTTGAGTCCTAGTGCGCGGCTGGTCTTCGCTTCTCCCTCTCCCTCGCTCGATTATGGGATACAAGGATCACTTCTGAGCGGAGTACCTTCTTGCGTCGTTCTTCGGGCTGATGCCCGGCTTTCTCCCTTGAGTGCAATCCTTTAAGCGGGTGGTAGGGGGAGGGGTGTTGGTTCGAAGCGCGCTTGAACGGGTGGATTCTTGCGGGGCGTTGCTATGGGTTGGTTCCTTGTGGGTTCGGTCCTCGTGGTTTGACCCTTTTGTTGTGGGCCAAGTGTAGGAGTCTGTTTCCGTATATTTCCTCCTCCGCGGTTTTTATGTCTCAAGGTTCTCTGGGTAAGTCATTAGGTACCTTGCGAGCATGCTTCTAGAGGCCTTTTGGAATCTGGGTTTAGCGCTTCACTCTCATAATACAAGCTGCGATTAGCAGCAGAAGGAAGATCACCTTTGGTAAGAATCAGTTAGCGTCGTTTCGTCCCAATATACGTTGTCAAAGGAACATACCGAAGCTGCCAGGAAGCATATTCCCATAGATCCATGGCCTCCACCACGGCCAATCGCAAATAGTCGGGCCATGCCTGGCCCACCGATAAGCTTCCCAACAGTCTCGATCACAGCGACAGTGGTGAACATCCTCGCATGTCTTCCCATATCGAGAGAGGTAGCCAGACCCTGTAGGGCCGGCTCCAGACCTTCTGAGAGACCGGCGATGAAGAGTGCAAAGAGTAGCATCCAGCCAGCTTTTGCTTGCCAAAGCAACCCGAACCCGATTGCCGCGATGAACAAGCTCACTCGGATCACATTAAGATCGATCTTCTGAGCACGGTATCCTCTACGGATTAGGATTGTGGTCAAGGCAGGAAGGGTGATGAATGTGACGATGGACGCGCCGCCGGCTTGGGAGACCCGGAGCCAGGTGGTTAGGGTGTATTTCCAGTGGAACTTTTCGGAAGCGTGCTTTAATCCAGGGTCAGCCTGCGTAGCCCTAAGACATCAGGGAAGCATACCTGATACACAAAGGCCTTCGAGATGAGCCCAATTGGAACAATGAAGAATAAAGCGAAGCAGAACCGTAATCCGGGAATTTCGAACAGCTCTTTAATTTCCTCCCACCAACTTAGAGTGCGGTGGTGCACAAGGGTTGAGCCGCTGATGCTGTCGTGAGGTTGTTCTTGAGGGATGAGGGGCTCCTCATCTTCATCAAGCGGTGGAAATGTTTCGACCGGAAGAACATGGTCGTCTTTAGTGGATGGTTGGTGTTTCAAGGACTCTGGCATTAACCATACGAGGATGCTGCCCAAGACCAGGGTTCCGCAAGCAATTTCGAACGAAAGCCAGATGCTAACGCTCATGAAGAAGGCTGCCGCAGGGGGCGCTATGAGCGTGCAGACGTGAGGTACCGAGGAGAGAAGATACATGTATCTCGATCTGCATTCGCTTTAGTGACGCCATAACCAGGATGTGACGTCTGCTCTATATACCGGCTTGATTGATCAACGCTGTCGGCTATGATTGTAAAAAGCATAGATTTGGCAACTCGCTGACCGCCACCCACCAGGAGGAAGATTGATGAAATCCATACCAATTGCGTAGGAAGTACTTTATTCAGGTAGCAAACCATGACAATCCAGACCAAGCTTAAGAGTGTGCCAATGCAGAACAGTATCAAGACCAGTCTCCGTCCGAGCCTGTCAGCAAGTCCTCCATAGTAGATTGCAGATACGACTCCTCCAAAGGCATCGAATCCAAATCGAAAGCCTGTAATGAGGGCAAGCTGATCTTGAATGGGTGGAAGCTTGCATGAGCGTTCATTGACCGGCCCAGATGCTGCGTCTCCATGGGAGGAATAGTATCTATCGCATATCGCGGTTTCGAAGAGACGAACGATAGGAACCTCGACTACATGTTTTGCGAAGCTAACCAAAAACTGTAGAATGAAAACACAGATGATAGTGACTGCAGCTTCACTCGATAGGAATGCTCTTAGAGGGCCAATCGACGGAGTTGGCCATTGTCGGTTCCGGGGTTGATCTGAACCAGCAGATTCGGCAGGATGTATGGAGCTTGCAGGTAACAGAGGCTGTTGCTCATCCTCAATTTCATGCATGATTCGAGAGATAGCTCAGCAATGCGTTGATGAGTACGGAGTAGTAGTGATGGGATAAGGCCATTTATTTGTGCTTCTGTAGAGGGATACTGGGTTCACGATACAATGTGGCAGTGCACCATTGGGCGGTTTCAAAAGCGCTTGTTGATGCAGGCTGAAACAATTGCATTTCCGAGCGTCAATGGGGGTTTGTGCAGGAGATTATTGGACATGTTGTTGAATCTTCCATAGAGATCTTGTCGCGTAAGGTACCTAGATCAGGTACCTTAGATCTATCAACCGATGACGTCAATGACTCCTTTTTGTGCGACACGAGTCTCGAATCAATTGCCATATTACATGTCAGCAACGACTGATCAGTATCGTCTCCATATCTAAGCTCATGCCAAAGGCTGAGATATACATAGAGGACACAGGCACATTCGCATCGTTCAGAACATTCGAATTTATGGTTTCGTCCCTACTTCAAGTTTCTCCATTGCTGCCGCCGCCCCAGTCCCTATATTTACTTGGTCTTTGGAGTTTCCTTCGATATGTCCGTCCGGCTGTGCTTCCACTCCTTGCTTTGCGCCCGGGAACCTACTTCCTCTATCCTTGACTTTCTTCTCCTTCTTTTTGACTTCTGGTGGTGGGTAGGCCTTCCGTTCTATTTCCTGCCATTCAGACGATGACTTGAAATCTCTTTGAATAGGTTCGAGCAGGCCGAGCAATGCGCTGGTGACAGCGGCTTTCAGTAGTTGTGGTGTCAACTACCAACATCAGCCAATGACTTCCTTGAAGGACTAGAATCAGGTACTGGTTTGTTAGGGATCTTACGGTATCAGCTGCGTAGTCGTCCTTTAGTGTCTTCACGTCTTCATAGACAAGTGGCTCTTTTCCGTCACGTTCTCTTTCTACCACAAACTTGGCCTTTCCACCGCTTTTCAGAGCACTAATTGGCAGCAGTACAAACTCCACGAAACTAACGATGCCATTTCCTTCCACTTCTTTCGGAGCCGCAACAGCCTTCTTTAACTTTTTCGTCACTACCTCAGGGGTATCTAATAGGTCGATCTTTGAATCTGGATCCGAGGCTGACATTTTGCCTCCCGCAAGCCCCGGTACCATGGGGTTCATCAAGTGTGCTCGCTCCTTGTAGTTGATTTTTGGTAATTGCTCCGACGCCAGGATAAAGATTTTTCGTTGATCTACACCACCAAACTGAGCATCGACACCCAAATGCTCCTCGTCTAGCGCTTGCATCAGAGGGTAGATGAGACCGCTCAGGGTAGCATTGGCAACCTGTTTTACCACCTCCGCCCCAGCTTTCTTGGCATCGTGTTCCGTAACCACTGCGCTCAGCCGAAAGAGGTCCATGGTATAACTTGCCGACAGCTGGTACGAGCTTCCTAGCACAAACTCAAGTCTTTCTATGGGAACGTTGACGGACTTGAGGAGCGCTGTTATGACGAATCTGTAGTATTCTGCTCGAAACTTGACAAGCTCGATCGGAGCTTTGAGGTTATCGAGAAATCCGTGTATGTCTGCTAATAGAATCTTGATTGTACAACCAGCGCGCAAAAAGTGGGCGAGTTTACATATCGCCACGAAGTAGCCGCAATGCGGTCGGCCTGTCGTCGCAGTACCTGTCTGGACCGTCAGAAAGGTTCTCAGAGCTGTCTTGGGTCGAAGTACCCCAATAGATGACAAGCGGCCTGTTCTGCTTCAGAATTACATCCTCGAGAATCTCAGGCTTCAAGATCTCTTGCAGGTTCTCTTTTATAAGGGCGAGTTTGTCCTGTGGACTCAAATGTTCCGCCATTGTTACGAGAAAAACAGTGCCAAAGTAGAAGAACCTTGAGCACTATCTTGGGGCACAGTGTTCGATTGCTCCCAAAATCGCCATCTCAGCTGCTGATGATTCCTGGAGATTCCCTCGGAAGGCTCGGATAATGATGACTGTGCAAATCAAGCGAGCGCCCTACCCGAGATTAGCGGCGGACAATGACCGCGCTAATGCGGTGTCCCGGCCAACAGCAGATGGACCCTTCCCAGCCTTTTTTGTTTTCAACTCCCCTCCATAAGGTAAGCTTGTATTCTATCATTGCCAGCGCATAACCAGATACTTCAAACCAGCCATTCCATATTGCTCAAACCGAAACCATCAGCTCAATCACGACTTCCTAATACTTACGCGTCATAGGGCAAGGTTAATAATAGAAGTGGCAGGAAGCAATTGAGGTGGTTAGGGATAATCTTAGTTACATCAAGTAAATACTACCCAAAGGAAAGTCCTGTGCTCCGTAACCCCCAATCTTCCCGCCTCACATCTCACCTTCCATTTATTCTCACAGCAGGTACCCGTCACACTTGCCTAACTCTTATCCTTTGTTCCACAATCTGTCTTGAATCCGTCGCTACCCACATCTTGCAGGTATTTCCTCCTCTCTGGGCTCAGCTGCTGCCACAAGTTCCAATCGCTCTCGGCAACCCAAACTCGTCCTTCCACCGTCATCTCAACCATGAGATCCCAATATCTATACCCTGCCATCATTACTGCGGTGTTGACTGCGGCGCCAGCAGCAGCTCAGACTTTCACTACATGCAACCCTCTCACAAGCGGTAATTCAGTCGCTCTACATCAGGTACAAGAGTTCTTGCTAAATCAATCGTAGGAAGCTGTCCACCAGACACTGCACTTGGCAAATTAGTCAATATTGATTTCACGCAAGGCGCTTCTGACTCCTTCACACCCCAGGGAAACCCCACGTACGATTCGAGTGGTGCCAAATTTACTGTAGCAAAGTCGGGAGACTCGCCGCAGTTGGTATCAAAATGGTACATCATGTTTGGGCACGTCGACTTTGTGATGAAGCCGGCCCCTGGTGTCGGAGTCGTCAGCAGTGCCGTACTACAGTCCGATGATCTTGACGAGATCGATTGGGAATGGCTTGGGGGAGACGCTCAACAAGTTCAAAGTAACTATTTCGGTAAAGGGAAAACGACCACATACAATCGAGGTGCCTTTCATGCAGATCCGAATAACCAAGCCGCTTTCCACAAGTACTCGATTGACTGGACAGCCGACGAGGTCGCATGGCAGATTGATGGGAAAACAGTGAGAACGTTGACTCCCCAGACTGCGCAAGCCGGACAATATCCTCAGACACCTATGATGATCAAACTTGGGGCATGGAGCGGTGGCGACTCGTCAAATGCCCCCGGAACCATTGCATGGGCAGGTGGTCCTACAAATTACGCTAGCGGCCCGTACACCATGGAGGTCAGCTCCATCGCTGTCACAGACTACTCCACAGGCACGCAATACACCTATTCTGGGACTGATGGCACTTGGCAGTCCGTCAAGTCTAACGGCGGCACCATAAATTCAAGTGGAAACGGCGCGGCACCAGTGGCTGCAGCACCGCCAGCAGTCACCTCAACATCGAACAGCGCCCCAATGCCATTCGAAGGGACTCACCGTGATCCCACCGTGACGAGCACACCCAATGCTGGTGGCTGGACCCCAACAACAATGCAAACTAGTGCTTCAGTAGCAACGACGGCATTACCAGGTTTGCCGTCCGGCTGGACAGTCACATCTTCTGGGAAGGTCGTTCCGCCTAGTGCGGCGCCTGTGAGTGAGTCCCTTGCATTCTGTCATTCGAGCACAACGTAAATCGGATTGCTGACTCAAATATCCTACAGTCACCATCCCAACCCATCTCGCCTATGTCGTCGCCAGCAGCCTCGCCGCAGGCTTCGTCCTCGGCTGCTGGAGCTGAAGTGGTGACCGAGTTCAACGGACAAGGATTTCCAGTCACTGTGACCCAAGCTGCTGGACAGGCCAAGAGTTACGATAACCAAGGTTTCCTCGTAACCAACGCACCTGCAGCACCAGCATCTTCGCCAACAGGCGTTGCAAAAGCAGCAGACAGCGCCACTAGCCCATCTAGCTCCGGCATCAATGTCATCAAAGTCATCAACGGGGCAGCGCCGATATACTTGGAAGTCCACTTTAAGATTCTAGGCGCCGCTTGCCTGTTGGCTGGTGTGCTCGTTCTCTGAAAATATTGTCATGCTGTTGGACACCAATGGAGCACGGATCCGGGTATGGATATGGGTTACGGGATTATCAGGACACTGAGGGCATGGATCATTGAAAAGGGAGAAAAAGCAAGGTGTTGGTTGGCATTGTACTGCATTTGACGGACACGAAGGGATGCATGATGAATACTTGTAGTCTTGTACTAATGAATTACTCCGTAGACACCAAAAGAGCATGAAATAGCTAATGTGGACTCCGTCACTTTCTAGATTTTGTAACACGTGACATGGAACTGCTCGGCGAACAGCCAGCGGATATGATACAGTACTCCGTACTCGTACTCGTACTCTGCAGGATGAACCGAGGCTAACAATAGCGCGGGGATACACTGCGGGGGTGGAGAAGAGGAGTCCGAGCTCACCACATGCACACTTACTTTTATAGATGCAATAATGGAAATCCCTAACTATACGTTTGAATGCTTCATGCGTTCAGTGACACCGCCCGGGCATTGTGAGAAGACTCAAAAGCTTTTCACCAGTCTGACCCAGGGTTTCTCTCGGTGGCCATTGTCTTTAGATATCTAAATACCTATAACCGTCATAATGCTCGAACAGTTACTGGACACTAAGACCATCTTGGCATTCTTTCTGATCGCGTTTGCTGTCTACTATATTGTCACTCGGGTCAAGGAGCATCTCGATATTGTGCGGTTGGGTGGATATGCACCCAGAGTTCGAGGCTTCTTGCCACTTGGTACACCTACTATCGTCCCGACTTGAGCGTAAAGTACCGGTACTAACTTTGACCCAGGTCTCGATCTTGTCTATCATTCCATAAAGGCCGGTCGCGACCATAAGGATCTGGAATTTTGGAGCTGGCTGTTTTCTTGGGCACCCAAAAGTGCATCTAAGACGGTGGAATTGAATCTTGCAGGCCAGCGGTATGTCGAGAACGTGCTTCTTTGTTTGCTCTGCTATAGCGTTTGGAAATCCTCTTACTAGAGGACTTAGGTTCATCTTTACTGCCGATCCAGAGAACATCAAAGCGATTCTGGCAACGCAGTTTGCCGTGAGTCCTCCAGTTCTCAAACCACTTTCGAATCTCTGGCTAATGTAAACCGCAGGACTATGGCAAGGGCGAACCTTTCCACCGCGATTGGCAAGAATTCCTGGGTGATTCGTGAGAATGGACTTGACCATGGATGAACAGGAGCCCCAAACTGATGTTGATAGCATCTTCACTACCGATGGCGAGAGCTGGCACAACAGCAGACAGTTGATTAGGCCTCAATTCATCAAGACTCGCGTCAGCGACCTGCAAATCTTTGAGAAGCACGTGCATAAAATGCTCAGCCAGATTGGGGATAGAGGACAGGAAGTTGATAGTAAGTTTGTCCGTGATACGTTGCACTGCTTGGTCGCTAATGTATCTCCAGTATCTGCTTTGTTCTACAGGTGATATTCTCCGAAAAGGTATGAAAATGGCAGATCTAACCATGAAGCAGATTTACTCTTGACTCTGCCACCGAATTCCTCCTTGGTAAGAGTGTGGATAGCTTAGACAACCCAGACACTGAATTCGCAACCGCCTTTGCCGAAGTCCAACGTATCCAGAATATGTTCGCTCGAGCCGGGTAAGCTCCCTATCCTCTCTATCCTCGTTACCACCACTAATTCCCCAGCCCCCTCGTCATCAAGCTCCTCCCCCGCGGCAACTTTCGCGCCGGCCTCAAAGTCATTAACTCTTTTGTCAACCCGTTCATTGAGCGCGCCCTCCGCCTGGACCAGAACGAACTGGACGAGAAGACAAAATCAACAGAGGGGTATACTTTTTTGCACGCCCTCGCTTCCTACACCCGAGACAGAAAAGTCATACGGGATCAGCTTGTGGCTGTGCTGCTTGCGGGGCGCGATACTACCGCCGGCACCCTTTCTTTTACCATTCTCGAACTTAGCCACCATCCCCATGTCGTTGCGAAGCTACGACGGGAGATCCTCGAGCGTCTTGGATCTCATCGAGCACCTACGTACGAAGATCTGAAGAGTATGCCATACCTGCAGCACACCATCAACGAAACTTTGCGCTTGTACCCCGCTGTCCCTTTCAACGTGCGCATGTCCTTGCATGATACGACGCTGCCGCATGGAGGAGGAAAAGATGGACTTAGCCCGGTGGGGATAAGGAAGGACACACCAATCGGATATTCGACGTTGCATATGCAGAGAAATCCGGAGATCTACCAGCCGATCCCTCTTGGTTTCCCGGATGTTAAGGAGTTTGTGCCAGAGAGGTGGGATGGGGGTTGGAGTCCGAAGCCGTGGACGTATGTCCCTTTCAACGGCGGTCCGAGGATTTGTGTCGGACGTGAGTGCCCTGCCTTTTCTCCCCATTTTATCTTAATCTTCCTATATCACCTCTCTACCCCCAGCCACTTTTTCTTCATACTATAATTTCCCCTCTCTTCACGCCACCAGCCTCACCCTCCTCTCTCTCACTCAACCATATAACACTAACAAACACCCCCACACAGAACAATTCGCCAACATCGAAATGGGCTACACCCTCGTGCGCATCCTCCAGAAATTCGAACGTATCGAAAAGTACTGGACCGAGGCCGAGCAGACGATGAAAAGTGAGATTGTCCTATCGCCTGGGAAGGAGGGCGTCAGGGTTGGGTTTTTCGCACCTATCTAGGTTATTTGGACGAGAAATGACGACGTTATGTTGTATAGTCAGAATTTTGTATTGGGAAAAGGTGGGTGGGTAGATTGATTGGTGGCTTTGGTGCTATATGATGGGATGTAACTCGACGCTTTTGGATATTTGTACAAAATTGATCTTTCCTTTCCATCCATTCTCAAACACTTATATCCTCGTGTTCAAGTTATATAACAGAGACGGTCTCAAGCCATCCTTCCGATGAACGGGATCCTCAGAATCTACCAGGGGGCGCCCAAAAATCACAATTTTCTGAAGATGGCCAGCCGACAGTATTCCGTAGTTCAATTGGAAAAAGGACAAGAGCAGATTGAGAATTACACGTAGTAGAACAACCTTATGCCAGGTCTCCTGGAAGTAGTCCGTTCTGTTGTGAGAAGGACAAAACGGATAGGGTGATCGTGGAGATAAAAAACTCACCGATTTCGTGGGGAAGAAGGATTGGAATCATTAGGAGTGTAGTCTTTCAAAGGGTAGATGTTGTTTCCCTCCTTATCGCCTCTGAAAAACAATTATAAGGTTACCAGAAAAGTAATTGTGCGATTTTCGTAGGCCTGATAGATACAGTGCGCATCTGTGTTCCTAAGGGTACTGTAGCTCAAACATCGAAAGGCTGAGACAGCGCAGTCTGGATTGAGGTTAAAGATATGAATTGGGTGCAATCAAGTCCATGATTTCTAAGACGGAGAGGTCGATTCGAAGGACTCGAGTTGGGTGTTCCCGTGAATGATCACGTGCATCTAGCCGGCATAAGGCTAAGCCACAGCAGTTCGGCTCGTCGGAATAATGGGGGGACCCCACACAATAACTGTGGGCCTCCTGCTTCGGCTACCGGCCCTTGCGCAAATCAAGTACTATACTGCAGATGCTTCACGGATCGGACACCCACGAAGCTGCCCTGGCGTACCCTGCGCTGTCTTATTGCGATCAGCTCGAACAGTCTCACTCAGTTCTCTTGAGAGCTGCACTACTGAGTGTGTTCTGCAGGTACCCTCTTCTAATTGTCTGAGCAGCTTTGTTCGTTCGGTAGCCGAGACGTGGGACGCATACATGGAGATCGCCGTGCCGTCTTGCCTACTCCTCAAGTCTGGGCCCTCTGCGCCTATACAGCAGCAACTCTCCCTCGTCAGAGCATCGTTTGCTTGCCAACGATGACGAAAAGGGACCATCCGACCCTGAATGGTCCAGAGAAGGCGAACAAGGGAACTCGGCGAGCGCATGACAAGACAATGGGTGCATCGGAACCGAGCTCTCGAAGGGCTCCGATACAAGTCCGCACTGGACATAAAGATCTGTGAGTCTTTTTGCTGCTGTCACTGCCGTTGTCGCCTTCATCTTCCAGAGGTACCCTACGGAATATTCACAGACGAGGCTGCTCACTATGCCGGAAGCTCTCCTATCTGTGCCCAACTTTACAGTGAACACTCCAGGCAGTTTTGGGCGAGGAGATACCATGGAAGAAACACATGAGCTTGACTATTGTGGCCGAGCCTGGACTCTGTCATCACTGGAGCTTTGGATGCGATGCGATTGTTGGATCTTTGTCCCTGTCAGGGGCCCGCCGAAGCATTTGATTTCAATATCTTCGATATAGTCTTTTACTAACGGGTTCTTGGTTGCTCTACAGGGTTCAACAAAATGACTCGAGTCCGCAGAGTGCTGATACTCCTTCGCGTGCAACCTTCTTCTCTAGTTCGCCGGACGTGTCGCCGAAGGAATATTCTATGACAGGTACGATCTATGATTATCGAAAAGACCTTGCGTGCCTGGACACCTCTGGAGGAAGCATACCTTCATTTTCGAGGGATCCACCTTCAGCAGTGAAGCCAAACGCCGAGGTTGCGCCGTGGACGGTGAACGATGGCCTCACGGTATCGAAGGGAGGAGCAGCATCTGAAATCTTTTTCGATGACGAACACTGCAAGTTTCAAAGTTCACCGTCCTTTCGACCGGATACTGGTGGCACTGGCACTAGTGGCTCACCCGATCGACTTTCTTACGGTGACGAGCGAAGACCGTCTGTAGCCAGTGCGACTACCATTAGCAGCCAAAATTCAAACTCGAATTCCAGGGCAAGCATTTCGAGAGGCACCCGGCGTAGCAAGATTGCCGGGTTCTTTGGCGACGATAGCAATGGACGGGAGTCGTCAAGAAGTTCGGATACCAGCATACTCCCAAGGATCCAGCGAGAGCATTCTACGTCATCTGCTTCCCAGAGAGATCGCAATAATTCAATAAATGCCTTCAATCACGACGGACCACCTCTGTCGCCCAGTAATTCAAGACCTCGGACTCCTTTACCATCCAGTGACGTTACTCCCTGGCTCTTTCAAGATTTCAAAGTAAGTCTACATGTTTGTCGTTCTTGTGTCACGCAATCACTGCCACTTTGCATGACCGTGTGTATTAAAACCCCAAGTCCTTGCCGAGTATTCCCTTAAGCTTCCAAAAATTTCAAAGACTCGGAGGGTCGCAAAAAAACTGCACAATACCCCAACGCCAGATATGAGAAGTTTTATTAAATGCACCCGGTCGCAGATCCCGTATTGCCAAGTTGATCCTCAGGTCTGCCTATGAAATAACTCTCCCTTTGTATCTTGGTTTCCGATAGATTGTGGTTAAGATAGGAAATTATGGGTTTCTTGCTTGTCTGGCTGTCGCTACTTGGTGTTGACGAGCCTCAACAGTCGAGACCAACATATCATCGCTCTTTCCTGAACTTTAGAAATCGGTCAAACGCTAACAGGTATACGCCACAGGAGATCCAGCAGTATGGCGATGCCACAGTTAGACCAGCACCTGCCGGATTGGACAAGCAACGATATGTGGGAAGCGATCCGCCTGCTAAACATCAACACCACTCTCACCTGCACAGACTCCATTTTCCCGGTCATCGGCATTCTCGAAGTAAAGAGGAACCTCCAAAGCCACCGTCGAAAGATTTACATAATGGGCTTCCTGTCCAACCTTTGACCAATAGACAGAATTCCGCCGTTGGTGTCCGGATGCTGAAGGACCAGATCTCCTCTCCTATGGCTTCGCGAACTACTCTTCCCCTGCGTGGGACGAGTCCGACCCCTAGTTACAATAGTGCAATAAGCCGCGAGCCTATCTCCGGTCAGCGATCGCCAGCTGACGGCTCATCCGGAAAACGCTCAATTATTGAAAGATTTCGAAGACACAAGGGCGACCGGGGTGTGGATGATTCTCTATTACATTCACATTCCCTTGGCTCAACGCGGTCATTACAAGATCCGCCTAGTGAATCGAGCAAATATGACAATACCGAATATTCACTTCAGAAAAGGCCTCGGGAAGGAAGCGTTGCCACGTTCGACAGCGGCTCGACTGCCAAAGCGTCAGACTATACAGATTCTAGCTCGCCATCCCAAAAGAAGGAGAGTGGGTCGCGGTTGTTGCATAGTCATGGAAGGTTCCCTAAACCAAAGCGCGGCATCAGTTACGAAAGTACGAGTGGAAAAGAAGCCGATAAGTCCCGCAATGGGTCTTCAGCAAGCGATGCGCTCTTTAATCTAGACACCAACCTTGACGATATGGAAGGCATTGTTGATCCATCCGCTCTAGGTCCGCAGCCCAATGCACCCTACGGAGCTATCTACACTGGCGCCACTGGCGGTGCGATTGAAGAAGAGCCTTCCAAAGAATCTAAAGACCTTCCCGAGGCGAAATGGGATGCTCCGGATTCGTGGGCTGTCAAAAAGGAAGGCGAGGATAACATACCTCGGGTACGAGAAGTGGATGATACAGGAGTTTCGGAAGCAGATGACGACGATGGTACACCTCATTGTGTCCGGGTCTTTCGCATTGATTCGACCTTCGCGACGATATCGAGGGCCGTCAGTACTACAGTCTCCGAGATTCTTATTTCCCTGGGGAGGAAGTCTTTCCTACAAGATGAGCTCGACAACTATCAAATCATCATGCGTAAACATGATCTCCAGAGGCAGCTTGGACCGTCGGAGAGACCCATCGCTATTCAAAAGCGGCTCCTGGAACAGGCGGGATATCAAAAGAATGATCGTATAGAAGAAATTGGCCGAGAGGACAACAGCTATCTTTGTCGCTTCACCTTTGTACCTACAAAACTCAGCGGCTACTACAGACTGGACACGGAACCAACGCATAGCAAGACGCAGAAGCACAGTCACGTTGACCTTCAGGGTCGAAGCCTTGTCACTATACCGATCAATTTGTACCAGAAATCAACCGAGATCGTGTCCCTTAATTTGTCTCGAAATCTTTCGCTCGATGTTCCGAAAGACTTCATCCAAGGCTGCGTCAACCTCAGGGATATCAGGTATATTGGCAACGAGGCTTGGCAACTACCTCCCAGCTTTAGCCTGGCCACAAGACTGACAACGCTCGACATTTCCAACAACCGCCTCGAATCACTCGAAAATTCTGGGCTGGAAAAGTTGCATAGTCTGCTGAGCATCAAAATGTCGAACAACAAGCTCAAAACCCTTCCTTCCTATTTCAACCAGTTCAAATCACTTCGAAACCTGAACCTTTCGTCAAATTACTTAGAAGTCTTCCCAGATTCAGTGTGTGAGCTGAAGTCTCTCATTGATCTGGATATTAGTTTCAACTCGATCCGAGCTTTACCTAAAATTGTGCAGCTTACAAAGTTGGAGAAGCTATGGGCAACTAACAACCTGCTCTCAGGTGCCTTTCACGGCAGCTTCAAGGAGCTCACGAATCTGAAAGAGATCGATCTGAGATTCAATGATGTTACAAGCATTGACGTCTTCTCGGAATTGCCTAAACTTGAGCAGCTTATGGTTGGACACAACTCGATTTCAAATTTTGAGGGATCCTTCGCCAAAATCTGCATTCTTCACCTTGATCACAACCCCATAACACGATTCGATCTGTCGTCCTCCGTTCCAAGCTTGACTTCTCTCAATATCGCCTCAGCAAATGTGGCGCAGTTGGATGAGACCATGTTTGAGCACATGCCAAACCTCAAAAAGTTCAATTTGGACAAGAATCATTTTGTGAACCTTTCTTCTCAAATCGGTAAACTCCGGAAATTGGAATATCTCAGCATTGCAAAAAATCCGTTGAGTAGTTTACCACCTACCATTGGCAGCCTCCAAGAATTGCGATTCCTTGACCTACGCGAGTGTAATCTTAAGAAGCTTCCTACGGAAATCTGGTATTGCCTCCGACTGGACACATTGAATGTATCGGCAAATGTGTTAGAAAGCTTCCCAAAGCCGGTGCCGGTGTTTCAAGCGCCATCCATTGAGGCTCAGCCGAACGGTACTCAAGGCTCCTCCCAAAGTCTCGAATTTGAGGAATTAGGCAAGCTCGAAGACTTTAGCCATCGAAGGCCAAGCCAAGCCTCTGGCGGACTGCTGAGCGTTGGCAGCTCACCTGCTGGAAATGCTAGGACGGGATCCATCGTCTCCATTTATGGGCCTGGTGGGAGAAAAGCATCCGTGATATCAAGAACCCCAACAGATGGGAGCTTGACCCCGATAAAACGGAAAGACTCAAACAACTCACAGCAACAGCGCTTCACAACAACGTTCGCCGGCTCCCTCCGTAATCTGTACATGGCGGACAACAGATTAACTGATGACGTGTTTGACGAGATTGTAATGCTGCCAGAACTCCGGGTACTAAACCTTTCCTATAACGAGTTGATCGACATTCCCCAGCGATCGCTGCGACGCTGGCCGCATCTGAACGAGCTCTACCTTTCCGGAAACGAGTTGACCTCCCTTCCTTCCGATGACCTAGAAGACATCTCTTCGCTTAAGGTGCTTCATCTCAATGGCAACAAGTTCCAAACGCTGCCTGCCGAACTTGGCAAGATCTCGAAGCTCGCCGTCCTAGATGTTGGTAGCAACTCCTTGAAATACAATGTCTCGAACTGGCCGTACGATTGGAACTGGCAGTACAACGCAGCTTTGAAGTATCTGAACTTCTCGGGCAATAAGCGCCTTGAGATCAAGCAAGTCAAACACGATCTATACAATGGAGTCAGTGAAGGGCAAGATCTAACAAATTTCGCTACACTTCACAACCTTCGGGTTCTCGGACTTATGGACGTTACGCTTACCATACCCTCTGTCCCTGATCAGACAGAGGATCGTCGAGTCCGAACTTCTGGCTCGCTTGCCGGTACCATGGCTTATGGTATGGCCGATAGTCTAGGCAGGCATGAGCATCTTTCAACGATCGATATGGTGGTTCCAGGGTTCAGAGGCCATGAAACTGAGACCCTCCTTGGTATGTTTGATGGCCAAGCCTCATCAAATGGCGGTTCAAAAGTCGCAAAATACCTCCATGAAAACTTCAGTCACCATTTTACGGAAGAACTCAGTAGACTAAAGGCTGATGACACGCCAGCCGACGCCCTGAGGCGAACGTTTTTGGCTCTAAATAAGGATCTAGCAACCGCAGCAAGTCAATCTATTGACGATAAGGAACACCGCGCTCCTCAACTGGCACATCGAGGATCACATGCAGGACAAACGCTGAATGCAGAAGACCTCAACTCTGGAGGAGTGGCTACCATTATATTTCTTGACAACATGGAGCTCTATCTTGCGAATGTCGGCGATGCACAAGCCATGCTCATGCACTCAGATGGTGGCTTCAAGGTACTGACGCGCAACCACATCCCTGCACGAGAACGAGAACGAATCCGAGAGGCTGGCGGTTATGTATCACGACATGGCAAGCTGAATGACGTACTAGACGTCTCACGCGCTTTTGGATATATCCAAATGATGCCCTCTGTCATGGCTGCGCCTAATATCTCTCAGTTTACGCTGGGAGAACAGGATGAGATGGTACTTATAGCGTCGAGAGAGCTCTGGGAGTACATAACCCCGGATGTCGTTGTTGACGTTGCACGTTCCGAACGAGGAGACCTCATGCGGGCGGCTCAGAAACTACGTGACATGGCTATGGCTTTTGGGGCAACGGGCAAAATCATGGTGATGATCATCGGCGTCAGCGATTTGAAGAAGCGTGAGCGAAATCGCTATAGAGGGCAGAGTCTCTCGATGGGCCCTTCAAATCTTCAGGACGAGCAGATTTTCCCCATGAAACGTGGGAAGCGCCCCAGGGATGGAGACCGGCCAGATGACTCGACATTACAACGACTCGACCCTGAAGTCGAGGCTCCTACTGGAGAGGTCGCAATTATCTTTACCGACATTAAGAATTCGACTCTGTTGTGGGAGAGTTATCCTCAAGCGATGAGATCTTCCATTAAGATACACAACGAAGTCATGAGACGGCAATTGAGAATCATCGGCGGATACGAAGTCAAAACTGAAGGCGATGCCTTTATGGTCTCTTTCCCCACCGCCACGTCCGCTTTACTCTGGTCGTTTTCTGTGCAGAGCCACCTCCTTGAGGCTCCATGGCCTAGCGAGATTCTGAATAGCGGTCATTGTTCAGAAGTCATGGACTCAGACGGCAACATTATCTTCCGAGGTCTATCTGTGCGCACGGGTATCCATTGGGGCAATCCGGTGTGCGAACCAGATCCCGTCACAAGACGGATGGATTATTTTGGCCCAATGGTCAACAAAGCATCTCGAATCTCAGGATCTGCCGACGGGGGGCAAATCGCGGTATCGACTAACTTCATCGCCGAGATTCAGCGCACACTGGAGAATTACGCCGACGTTGAGCGTTCTGCCTCCACGGGTTCGGAAGAAACACTTGAGGACGACATTAGAGGCCAAGCCATACGACATGAGCTACGCCAACTTAGTAGCCAAGGGTTCGAAGTAAAAGACCTAGGAACTAGGAAGCTGAAGGGTCTCGAGAATCCGGAATATATCTACCTAATGTATCCGCATTCGCTTGCCGGCCGGCTCATTGCCCGACAACAACAAACGGATGCCGAAGCCGCGGCTGCATCTGCAGATCCGGCAAGTAAGTTTGGCGACAGCGAGCTGACGATGGAAACCCAGAATGTCTGGGATCTGTGGAAAGTCTGTCTGCGGCTTGAGATGCTATGTAGTGCGCTTGAAACCCCGGGAATAATGACCCTGAAAGCTCCTGAGACGGCGATGCTGGAGTTGTTGAAGAACCGGGGCGGAGAGGTCAGCGATCGGTTTTTGGTGCATTTTGTTGAGCATCAGGTTGCGAGGATTGAGGTAGGTTGAGAAAATTTCTAGCAGTGAGCTGATAAAGGTTGCTGATTTATTTGACCTAGGCGTGTATATCGACCCTTGCGATGAGAAATATCGTCAGACCCTTCCGCACAGAACGGAATCTCCTGGAGCAAGCCTGTCCGATGGATGAGATATTGCAGGAGCTTTCGGCGCAGTTGGCGGAGTTTAGAGCACTGAAGGGGTTGCACGCTCCGGTTGTTGCGCCGGCGTGATTCCAGGATGAAGAGCTAGCTGGTGGTGCTGAGGTTTGGGATTGGAGTGAAGGGGTGTTTCTTGCATGAATATAATTTCGTGGGGCTGGGGAAGGTTTTGATAGGCTGGCGTTTGTCAACAGCGCGGGCCTCGCGGTGAGGAAAGCTGGGTGGGACACCTAGGAGGCGTTGTTCTCTCTCGTTGGGCGGATGGGATGGAGTGGGTGCATGTGGTTTCATGGGATTGGAGGGGTTGTGACGTCTTGCTGGCATTTTACTTTTGGATATCGGGACACCTTTTTTTTTGGAAGATATATAGGGAATGGGGGGGTTAAGACTTTTTGGGGGGGTGGTGGTGGGTTTATAGAAATTTTAGTATCATTTGAAGCCGTTCATTGAAGAAGCACGTACGAGTAGACAGAAGCCTTGAATCGTTCCGTCTCTTTTTTTTTGATGGAGAAAAGTACTGCGGATTATGTATGTCAATATAACGTAAAATTGGCTTTTTCGAAGAAGAGCCAGCTAGGTACGAGGTTTTTTATTTTTAAATGGGCTATTGTAGAATAGCTGGGGAGGGGGGGGGGAGGAGGAGGAGGGGTTGATTGATTGATTGGTGGGTGGGTATTTACTGTAGGTGATGGTGATGGTGAAGGTGATGGTGGAGGTGAAGGTGATGGTGAAGGTGAAGGTGTAGGTGAAGGTGATGGTGAAGGTGATGGTGAAGGTGATGGTGAAGGTGATGGTGAAGGGTGGAGTTTTCTTTTCTTTTTTTTTTTACTTCTTTTTTTTTACTTCTATGTATGCGAGTGTTTGAAGAGGGCGGATGGATGGGGATGGGGATGGGAATTAGGGATGGGGATTAGGGGATAGGGAGGGGGTGATGGACGATGGATGGAGGATGGATGGAGGATGGAGGAGGATGGAGGAGGATGGATGGAGGAAGATGGAGGAGGAGGAGGAGGAGGAGGAGGAGGAGGAGGAGGAGGAGGAGGAGGAGGAGGAGGATGATGATGATGATGTTGTTTGTTGTTGTCGTCGTCGGCATCTCTCTACTCTCTACTCTCTTCATTCTTTGAACCCCCTTTTACAGTAGGTAGCTAAACCATCCCAACCCATCCCAACCATCCCATCCCACCTTCATCCCACCTCCCAACACAACCAAACCAACCCAACCGAATCTTTGGCTTTAGGTGCTAATCCGATATCCCTCTCTACCGCCCCTGGTGTCATATCTGTGGTTTTGATAAGGAAATGGTGTGTTCTTTATTTCTGGCACTTCTGTGGGGTGCAGTTTTTTTGGGGGTAGGGGGAAGGAATTGGGAGTTCTTATTATGGATGGTTGGATGGATGTGGATGTGTGTTGAGAGCGTAGGTTAGCTTTTTCTAGCTGGTTTGGGGGGGTGGACCAGAGGGTGGTGACGCATGCAGCGCCACTGGGCGGTACTGTGAGGATTGATGTTCTCCAAGGCTGAACGGTTCAGTTGGCTGAAGTGGTGGCGAGGTTTTCAAGACAAAGAGTGTATGATGCGAAGAGGAGAAGGTCAGTAACAGCGGGGTCGAGGAACCATAGCGAGATGAAATCAAAAGGCCCACGCTCCAACGCCAATACATCTGTCTTTCGGTAAGGGACGTGTGATCTGATAACGGCTGGGACTGAATCAGGTAGACATCAATAACCAAATTTTCTGGACCATAGGATATCATAAAACCGAAAATAGAACGAGAATTGGAAACAAAATAACAATATAGGATATAAAAGATTCTCGCAAATCCGCGCTGCAAGGCATGAAAACTATGAAATACACAGGACATATAGCACTTTCATACATCTCGCCACGTATTCGGCACCGGCTTCCGTCCTGCCAGCAGGGTACTCGGTGCATGCTGCTGCTGCGGTGGCGGTGGCGATCTCGAATTGTATACCGTGCCAATCTCTTGTTGCTCGTATGCTGATGACGGTGCATATCGGGTGCTGGCCGATGGGGAAGGGGAATAGGCAGAGTATGCGGGTTGGGCTGGTTGATCGCTGTAAGCGTGCGGTGAGGAGCCCCATTGCGGTTGGCTCGGCGCGCCGTAAGCCTGGCCTTGTGATTGGGGAGATCGGAGATCCGCTCCGTTGTAGGCGTTGGGTTGTTGGTATGGATTGTCTAAGGTATGTGAGCTCGCCTCGGCATAGCCAACTGGTGGCGAAGGCGCCTGGGTGGTCAACATGGGAACTCTTTGCGCCTGTGTAGGTCCCAGGGTTCCCATCTCCATGTCTCCGTCATGCTCCTCGAGCACTTTTCTTGAAGTTGCATTCTCCCAGCTTGGCATTGCGGGTAGGGCGTCCTCGTTTACCGGCTTCTTGCTGACGTCAAACTGTGCGAATTGAGGAGGTTCGTAGACGGGTTGTTGGTGCGCTGGGTTGTAGCCTTGATTGACGGGTCCGGGCCCGTAGCCTTGACTCGGAGGTTGCTGGTAGCCTTGGTTGGGTGGCTGCTGATAACCTTGATTCGGAGGTTGTTGATACCCCTGATACGGCGCTGGCTGGAAGTTCTGGGGCGGATCGGCGTATTTGTCCCCACGGTTGCGGTTGCGACCGCCGCCCGTTCTACAGCAAGAGAAGCAGTCGCAGCAGCAATTTAGGCCGCAGCAGAGGCAGCGGGCGCAGCACCAGAGGATGGAGAGGATGAATACGGAGGCGACGATTATGCCGATGATGACGGGCCATCTAATGGGGAGATGTCAGTGGTGGAGCAGGGGGTGGATGGGAAGGGAGACGGACTTGCAGTAGGCTTTTGCCATGCAGGTGTTCCAGCTGTTGATGTTGACACCGGGGATACCGGCGCGGATGACTATGAGAGGCATTTGGATGATTTGTGACTGGTTCAAAGAGGGAACAGCGATAGGTTTTGGGGGTGTCCAGGAGTGAGGCTCGGAAGGTTATACGGCGGCGGGAAAGGGCATTGGTATGTTGTGAAGATGTAGAAACGGGAGTTGATGCGAAGAGCAGTATCCAACACTGTTATTACTGTCCTTCAGTTCCTGCAGCGCTCAATCTACCTTCACGATAACTAGTAAATATGGAGTTCTTTGTTTCAAGTTGGTGGTACGCATTGATGAAGACAGGGGTACGCGGCTTGTGGCTCGCTGAGACCTTATTTTCAACCCAAAATGCGAACTCTGTCTCCACTATCCAGCTTGGTCATTGCGACGACAAAGAGTAAGCATATCCTGCCGTTGTTCTATAGGCCCTGTCGAGAGTAATTCTCACTGTTCTCGATAATGCGGAGAATACAGGAAGAATTAATCCCTTATTACTGTCCGGAGAATAGGAACTTCAAGGGTACTATCATAACTTCTTAGACTATTATTCTAGAGAGAAATCAAATCCCTTGAATGCCTTCTTAAAAGCCTCTGCGTCTTGCGTCTCCTCCGCCTCACTTTGCTGACAGTCCCTCCAGTTCATTCGCGCTTCGAGCTGCAGTAGCTTGGCCATCACCCTTCGCCCAAACTGCAGGTCGAAACGAAAATCTGGTGACAGTGGAAGCACCAGGGAGATTTCCTTGCCTAGTTCTGCTTCTCCTTCTCGCCCCAAATGATCCGCCACGTTTGATGTCAACTCTCCACTACCCTTTTCTCCTTCTCCCGGCCGCCAGATCCAAACTCGGAAGTAGTCTCCCTTTTCCGTTGTGCCGTACCCGATTTCTTCATTTTTGAATGTAGGGTATTTCTCGTTCTCTGCTTCGACCTTGAACGCAGCTTCTACTAGGCCTTTGGTGATGAGGTCTGCTGGTACTGGCAGAAATTGCCAGTGAATGTGAATGCCTTGAGCTCTGCTGACTTCCCATGTCACAGCCCCAAGACTATCTTTCGACTTCGCTATCAAAAGGCTATGTAAGGCTCGGCGATATCGGTGTACCTCATTGTAAGTCGCGGATCGTACTTCGGTATCAGAGATACTTGCGATTGTAGGAGAGTGCGACAGAGGTAGAATAAGGATGTGAGTGGGGAACCCAAGTGCTGGGAACGTCGATGCATCACTGAGTGGCCCTTTAGCAGTTGTGAGGTAAGTGTTATCCGCAATGGAGGTAATCAAGTGAGTTGCTAGATTCGGGTTTGAGAGACAGAAGAAGCATTCCTGGGGTGTTGGTGGAGCCTGTCTCGCGCGTTTCGAAGGTCGGTGATGATGATCGTGATTTGAGAAGCGTGAATAAGACTGCTCTTGTGGAGGGAGTCGCTGGCGTTTTTTGGAGTAATCGGTGAGGGGCGAGGCTGTAGTACCAGCGGGTATAGTAGAAGGAATCGCAGCTTCGGGATCTATGGAAAAGGCATAGAGCCACTTTTGTTTCAACGGATTATCAAAAGCAGCAAGGCTGATGAAGCGCGTGACTTGCTTTGCGTCCGGCTGCTCTTCCTTGGGGGCGTGGAAGAAAGGCTCACGCTCAAAGAATATTTGATCTGACGTACTAAAGTGATAGCGAGGCCGGAGGGTTGAACAAAGATCGGCAATACATTGCTCTGCGGTTGGATGTTCTGCACCATCAGGTATATTCACTTTGGAACCGGTACGGACTAACAGAGGCCATTGACTTGTGATTAACACGTCTGCTGTATTGGCGCCACGCAGAGCCTTGGCATCGTCTTCAGTATGGAACGGGAGATACTTGTCCTTTGATAGGCCTGCAGTGATGCCCGGATCAAGGGAACCTCCTAGTGCTACTATACGTAGTCCTTCTGACGTCTTGATTGTGGACCGTTTGCCTAGGAAATACAAGTTTGGACATACTTCACCGTCTAACCTCTCGAGCTTTTCAATAATTTTCCGAGGTAAAGGGTAGTTTCCAAGCGTGAAATAGATTGGTAACGGGATTGTGATGTCTCCATTCAACAGTGCTGATACAGCCTCATCATCTTCTGAAGTTGATTCCGCAGAATTCGCAAATAAATCTCCCAAGACTATCCCCAGCGAGAACAAGTTCTTTGAGTGCAACTTGGATAATTTTTCAAAAACCGAGGTAAACCGTCCTTTGATAGCTCCGGTCACAACTCTGAGCATGAGTCAGCATAAAATGTTCCCCTTGTAGCGTAAAGTAAAGAGTTAGGGGAAGCAGGGATGGAAGGATTCTGGATGTATTGAACGTTTCTGAAAAAGGATGCGTATCTTGAGAAGTAAGGGAGGATCATCTTGAATATATAGCGAATGAGATCAGGAATGCTGTGGAAGCAAGGCTAGATGAAGTAGCACTTACATTTTGAAGGTCATCCTAAGTATCATCTGTTTGTTGCCAATCTGAAGGCCCTTTCGGGTTTTAGGGTATCGGCCATGTGGTTAATCCGAACCGCGGCAATAGCGCTTGATTTAGCGGTATATCAAAAATTCCTGTCAATCTTCGCGTGAGCCAGGACTAATATCGAGGCTGACATTATGTCACGAAACCCGGGGCCTTGGTCAAAGATGGCAGTAGAGTCTTCACGAAGAAAAGAAAGACCTACCAAGAAAGTAAAAGGTGGTACTTCTTCGACAAGGAAACATCGCTTCGAGTCTTTTACTCAGCGCATTGCAAAGCTCAACATCGATCCGGTTCGTCGGGTCCATCGTGCTGATGTGGAGCAACAAGAACTCAGTACCACAACCTCATTCTTAAAGGCGGGCTTGAATAGATGGAAGGATCTAAATCTTTCTGAGATTTTTACAAATTTCGTTCGAGAGGTAGAGCCACTGTGCGACAGCTTACCCCAGATCCTACACTACAACCAGGGCATAATGGATTTACTATACATCTACATTGAGAAGCGGGACCCACAGTCCTTGGAACCATTGCTAAGCCTTTTGGGAAGTTTTGCCCATGATCTAGGATTCAAATTTGAAAAGCACTTCTCCAGGGCTGTCATGCTGGTTGCTTCTCTGGCTGCTAAGCATTCCGATGTGCAGGTCATCGAATGGAGCTTTACATGTTTGGCATGGCTTTTCAAATATCTATCACGTCTTCTAGTTCCGGATTTGGCACCTCTATTTCGCATTATGGCGCCGCTCTTGGGAAGAGAAACACAGAAAACGTATACTACTAGATTTGCAGCAGAAGCGATGTCTTTTCTCGTCAGAAAAGCAGCGCTCGCATATCATAAGAACCGTAAGCCCTTGACAATAGTAGTGGACTGCATCTTGGCAGATCTCGACTCTATGGCAGAGCGCAACGAGCATCTTGAGCTCTACCAATATGGCTTGATGACGTTATTTGTTGATTCTATCAAAGGTGTCGATAGGAAATTACACTCTTGTGGCGACTGTATATACCGTTGCCTCCTTGAACGTACTCTAGAAAAAGACAGTGGCCAGTCTTTGGACCTTCTGACAGTGCTCAATGGAGTTACCATTGGCTTGATCCACCTCACTGATGCTACGACCTTCCAATCGATCTTAGACATTGTTCTCGAAAGTATCAAAAACCTGCATACAAGATCAACTACCAGCCACGTTATGGTTCATGAACGCTTGCTTTTGATAGTTACCGCGGTGAGGAAAGGCTCGAGAATACAAAATTGGGCTCCAATATTTGATGCATTGATGTCATTACTAGAAATCCACGGAAAGTCCGCTACCACAAATTTCCTGACAATCCACGAAGCCGCAGCAGTGATCCTTCAATCGGCACCATTGGAGACAGTGATCCCCAGATATCGTCAGATCCTAGATATACTTGCAGATGATTACAACGCACATGAATTCCTTCAATTTTGCAGTTATTTTTATGATCTAGGCCAAGAGCGTTTTCGGAATTTGCTTCTTCCGTATTATTCAAAGTTTGTCATGACTACTGCTGTCCTCTATTGATTCGCTAACTTTGTAACAGGTTCATCATTTCTAAATGGGAAAGTAATGAGCTCGAGCTGTGTCTTCTACTTCCTAAAATCGTTGAGGAGAGTGGACAAAATAGGTTAACATGCTCCGAAGCCTGGCAGAACCACATAGTCAAGACTTTCGAAGATGCCAAACTCCATGAAGACCTAATCCACCCTTGTAGTGCATACCTTGAGCTGATGAATCTCATATCTGTCTCTTCTTCAACCACGGATCGGGTCATGCAAGCATTAGGCGATATGATTGACCAAAGCTTGGATTTGCCGTTTGAAAACGAGGTTCGAACCACCTTCAGCCTTGGCTTAGGCATAAAGAGTTATGTGCAGCATTTCCCGACGTTTGACGCTGGTGTGCCCCGAATGTGGGCCTCGATCTTCAGTGTTGCTAGCCAATTCGGGGGTCTGGCCCCTTACCTCGAGGCTGTGCTTACTCTGGTGCAATCGACCCACCTTGATCTCGGCAATCAGAATCTCGACCCGCTCATCGGTGTCTTAATAGAAAATCTACATTCTTCTTGTCATCCACTTCGACAACTTTCCTTGCAGATTATTGGGGCTCTCTATCAGAAAGTCCACCTTCAACAGGCAGATATCATTACCACTGCATTGGCGATCGAATCTAGTCCACTAGATCTACAATCAGCTCGTTCTTTATCGATGCATGTCCGCAAGCTTGCCTCGCAGTACAAGTCGGCTTCGTCGGATTTCTGGCTCCAGAGGGCTATCCCGCATTTCTGCTTCGGTCTGCTAACATTTAAGCTTTCTCAACTTTGGAGTGACGCCATTGATGCTCTCAAAGAGATCTGCGAGACTAGGATTGGCGAGGATGTTGTGTCTCAACAGGTTTTTCGATGGCTAGGGCAACCTGAGTCAGCAGTTTCGACCGATGAAAATAGCTGTACCAATGAACTACAGCGAAAGCCTTTGACTCCCTTCCAATGTTCGAATCTCATGCATATAGATAGCGTAACGGAGTCAGATCTCAAGGCTATGAAGATGGCTCCTGAGCTGATAACGACAAACTTTGAAACGGCTCATAGATTCGCCCCACAAAGTGTAGCCGGAGCCCCGTCTCTAGCTCTGAAGGTTCTATTGGGTGTTCCTCACGTGGCTGAAAAGCGATCTCGGCAGCTCGTCCCGATATTCCTACGATGGGCTACTGACAAGATGGAAGAAGACTTCTTCGATGATCCAGAGGACACGGAGAATTTAGTCCTAACTGGGGATCCGAGTCACCCAAAATTGGCTCGGAAAGATCAGAAAGCCATGCTCAATCTTGTCGGCTGTTTCAACAATCCTAGAGTCTTATATCGATCATCCGAGGTTTTCGAGGCACTGAGGAATTTACTTGCCAACGGGGATATTGAAGTGCAGAAGTCTGCCTTGAAGGCGATCTTCACCTGGAAGCTTCAAGGCATACAACCATACCAGGAGAACCTGATTAATCTTCTCGATGATGCCCGATTCAGAGAGGAGATCTCGAGCTTTATGCACATCGATGATCGCATCAGCACGATACAGGACGATCACCGGCACGAACTCATGCCCGTACTGCTCAGGATTCTCTATGGTAAGATGATCGCAAGAACAGGTACGGCAAGTGGCAAAAGAGGGCAGACAACGAAACGGAGGGCAGTTCTGGAAGCTCTATCTCGATTTGGCGAAGGAGATCTCCGTGAGTTTGTCAATATTGCTCTCGGACCGCTCGACAGCCTAAAGATTGTCGACAAGTCATGCCTGATTGAAAAAATCTTAACCCAGGATCTTTTAAGTACCCGAAAGCAGGTAGGCTTAATCAACATGATCAAAGACATGCTTGAAACCCTTGGCAGTCAACTCAGCCCTTTCACACCTAATTTGGCAGATTCGCTCTTGTATTGTATGATCAGAGCTGTGAGAGGCCTAGCCACAAGTTCAGAGGCGTCAGCCCAGGATGTTGGTGACAGCGCTCAGATCTCATTACTCAAAATTCTACGGCAGACTGGCTTTCAATGCCTTACATTGATATTCAGTCACTGCTCAGCCGAAGAGCTCAAGCCATACCTACCAACCATGTTCACCGAACTAGTTAGTCCTCGACTGGAAAGACTTGCCATTGACACAGCACAGTCGGTATCAGGAATGCTGCGCTTATTCTCGACATGGGCGTCATCTCAGGACACAGCAATATTCTTGGCGGACTATGATCCTACAGTAGTCAACTCGATTGTCAAATGCCTAGATGTCCCTTCAGCAAAGGATGAAGTCAAGTTGTTTGTCTTGGATGATATACTGAAAAGAGTTATCAATCTCTTCCAGCCTACAAATGTCCTGACAAAAACTCTTGATGAAGTTGATGATGGGACGATCAAGAGGAAATTATTGCACCCCAACATGGACTACATCCTGGAGAGTGTGGGCTGTCTGCTTCGAGGAAGCCCTAGCAAGGAGATTTTGCGATCCGCAATACAGCTTGTGTCAATGCTGGCGCCTCTAGTTGAAGGCTCATACCAGGTGGAGAACCTCATCGAGGTCTCGGCATTTCTTCTGGATCAACCCTCCCATCGGGTAAGCCCTATTTCTAAAGGCGATCTATTACGAATTCTGCAACACTTTGTGCCGTTGTATGATCTCGCTCCAGGTGGTGCTCTGCAGGAACGGATCTTTCGTACCGTATCTTCACTTTTTGGATATTTCAAAGACCGAGCTAATAGAGAAATTCTGTCACGGGTTCTATCTGTCCTGGCAGAAGGAGACGAGGGGCTTCGAAATGTTGCAAGTCTATGCGTTAGCCTGAATTCTTTCTCTTCACAGAAGGTTGATGAGCCAGACTTCGATGAGAGATTGAGAGCCTTCAATATTATCAATGAGGATCAATTCCAGAGTTTCAGTCCTAAGGAGTGGCGTCCACTGGTATACAATATGATTTACTACGTGAGAGACAACGAAGAGTTGGCCATAAGATCAAATGCATCTTTTGCGCTGCGTCGTTTTGTGGAGACCAACAGGGTCGACCCTAGAAAGACACAAAACTTGGATTCCGACCTTGTTCAGCGCATCCTGTTACCGGCTCTACGTAACGGTGCCTCTGAACCTTCGGAACTAGTGCGTACAGAATATTTAGGCATTATGGCTCACCTCGTGCGTCATAATCCTGATTGGGATGAAATAAGTGACATGTTGGTTCTTCTTGTAAAGGATGATGAGGAAGCTTCATTCTTTGGGAACATCCTACACATTCAGCAGCACCGTCGCCTCCGCGCTTTGCGTCGTTTAGGTGCTGAGGCGCGTAGTGGACATCTGCGCAGTGCTAATGTTGCCCATTTCTTCATGCCTCTCATTGAGCATTTTGTCTTCGACAAGGCCGAGGACGAGAGTGCGCACAACCTCAGTGCTGAAACTGTCTTGACTATTGGGGCGCTCAGTTCCTCTTTAGAGTGGCCTCAATTCAGAGCTCTCTTCAGGAGATACAGTGGCTATATTCAGAGCAAGCCAGACCTTGAGAAAACAGTAATCAAGCTACTCGGTGTGATCATTGACGCTTTGACCCACGCAGCTAAAGTAAGGGAGACCGAGTCTCAGCAAGAGACCCAAGACGTCGCCACTATTACAGAAATAGAAAAACCGTCCGTGCGAAGCACGCTCTCGGTCACGATGCCCAGGCAGGAGAAATTGAGCGAAGACCTTTCGAATAATTTACTTCCATCATTAGTAAAGTATCTCCACGAAAAGGATGAATCCACCGTCAGCCTCCGTGTACCTGTTGCAGTTTCGGTTGTCAAATTGCTCAAGCTGCTACCTGCCGATCAATTGAAAGACCGCCTGCCGCCAGTTCTCACGGACGTGTGTCACATCCTACGTAGTCGAGCGCAGGAATCGAGAGATTTGACAAGAAAGACTCTAGTCGACATATCAACATTGATAGGGCCTGCTTGCTTTGGATTTGTGCTAAAGGAGTTACGAAGCTCTCTGGCAAGAGGCTATCAGCTACACGTTCTGTCATTTACGGTACATTCGATATTAGTAGCGACAGCTCCCGTATTTATACCAGGTGACCTAGACTATTGCCTTCCTCAAATTGTCGCAATCGTAATGGATGATATCTTTGGTGCTACCGGGCAAGAGAAAGATGCAGAGGAATACATTAGCAAGATGAAAGAGGTCAAGAGCAGTAAAAGCTATGACTCTATGGAGCTTGTAGCAAAAACTGCCACTGTCAGCCATCTTGCCCATCTCATCAGACCATTGCAGGCCTTGTTGCAAGAGAAGCTGGATTTAAGAACGGTAAAAAAAATCGACGAGCTGCTTCGGCGGATTGGTGTAGGCTTACTTCGTAATGAAGCTATCAAAGATCGCCAGGTCCTGGTTTTTTGTTATGAGATTATCCGGGAGGTTTACGAAGCCGGCGGGGCCTCAGAGGAGAGGAGCTCTAGGGAAGATCAACGTATGAAAAAGTTTTTAGTCAACGCGAAAGGGGCCAATAGGTATGGGCAACGGGGAACTACTACGTCCTACAATTACAAGCTTGCCCGGTTTTCTCTCGACGTACTCCGCTCTATCTTACATAAATTTGACGAACTACAGACACCAGCAAACATATCTGGCTTCTTACCAATTATTGGTGATGCTATTGTTCGATCGAACGAAGAGGTTCAAATGTCTGCGCTCCGCTTACTTACTGCCATCATTAAGGTTCCTCTCAAGGCAATTGACGACAACGCACCTATCTACGTCGCCGAGTGCGTGAAAATCTTCAAGTCTACAATTTCAACCAATACGGAGATTGCCCAAGCTGCTCTGAAACTGGTGTCCGCTATTCTTCGAGAGCGAAGGAACGTTGAGGTCAGGGAGAACGACTTGGCTTACCTTCTTAAGCGCCTCATCCCTGACCTGGAGGAACCTGACCGTCAAGGGGTGGCATTCAATTTTCTCAAGGCAGTCATGGCGCGCAAGATAGTCATTACAGAAATTTATGAGGTTCTTGATACTATTGCTACAATCATGGTAACCAATCAGACCCGTGGTGCTCGTGACCTAGCTAGGGGCGTATATTTCCAGTTCATCATGGACTATCCCCAAGGAAAAGGGCGCTTCTCCAAGCAACTGGGCTTTCTTGTTAAGAACCTCGACTACAAGCATCAAGAGGGTCGCCAATCCGTAATGGAAGCCATTCACCTGTTGTTTCTTAAAGTAAAAGGGGATCTGGTCCAGGATATTATCGGAACCTTCTTCGTTCCTTTAGTCATGGTCATTGTCAATGACGAGTCCTCACAATGCCGAGAAATGGCCGGTGCTTTACTGAAGACTATATTTGAGCGCGCAGATGTCGATAAAACGCAATCAATGCTAGGCTTGCTTCGATCTTGGCTCGGTCAAGCCGATCAGCCTTTACTCAGCAGGGTTGCCCTTCAGTCTTACTGTTTATTCTTGGACACGAACGGGTCGAAAGGCGGAAAGGAAATACCATTGCTCCAACAAAATATTGGTCAGACTCTCATGGCCAATCTTGCGGATACCGATGGTGCTGATTGGGAGCTGTTGTATTTTGCTCTCCAAGCCTTTGCCAAGATATGCCAATTATTTCCCTCATCAGCTTTTGCCACAAACGCCGCTCCCATATGGGCCAGCATTCGTCAGAGCCTTTCCTTCCCCCACGCCTGGGTCAAGCTATCCGCCGCGAGACTACTCGGGACATACTTTGCTGACTTCGCCCGCACGAACGCAGATACCCACGAGATCCAGCTCCCACTTAAGGGCTCCGGCGGCCTTTGGCTTACAGAGCAGGAAATGACTTCCATAACCCTCACCTCTCTAAACTCTCTCAAAGTTCTCAACGTCAGCTCAGAGCTCGCAACTCAGAGCGTACGGAATCTTGTCTTCCTCAGCAAAACCCTTGGCGCCGCAAACGCATCCTGGCCATCCCGAACTCAGCAGCAGAGTTCAGACGCAGCCGCCGAAGACGAATGGGACGGCATCTCCGGCTCCGACTCCGATCCCAAGCCCTCCACGTTCGCCAATGTCGATGAGAATCTTGCGGAAGAAGAAAACGACGCTATAGATACTCCTATCCCAATATCCAAAACCGCCCTCGCCTTCATCCTCCACCGAACCTCCACCATCCTCCGCCGCGGTCCTCTCACCACCACCGCCCCCGCCCTAACCGCCTCAACCTCCTCCCTTGCCCTCCTCTCAACCCTCTGCACCACCCTCCCCACCCCAACCCTCCCCCCCCACCTCCCCACCATCCTCCTCCCCCTCCACAACCTCACCGACCCCTCCATCCCGGCCCCCCACAGCCCGGACGCCCACTTCACGAACGGCTACAAAGCCCTGCAGACCAGCGCGCAGGAGCTGATCTCGAACCTGCAGAAAAAATTGGGCACGACCGTTTTCGCAGCCGCGATGCAGAAGGTTAGGAGTGAGGTGAAGGAGAGGAGGGAGGGGAGGAGGGGGAAGAGAGCGATTGAGAGGGTGGGGGATGTGGAGAGGGCGGGGAGGGAGAAGGTGAGGAGGTATGAGAGGAAGAAGGGGAGGAGGAGGGAGAGAGGGGGGGAGGAGAGGGGGAGGAGGAGGGGGTGGTGATGTGGGTTGGGTGGGTGAAGGGGGCCGCGAGAGATGGGTGGGCGGTTGTGGTACTTTTGCATGGCGAGGTGAGAGGGGTTTGCGAATGCGGGAGGTCTGTGGCGCTTGTCTATTGTTGGAGTTGCGGGGATGTTTCTACTGTAGAGACGGAGTAGACAGTCGTCGACAACCAATCGTTTCCAGGATCAGCCCCAGTAACTGAACCACACCACAAAATTCCGGTGACAGAAATTCTTGTATTCTAATCTCCGAACCTATCCCTCAAACTCTCAATGTCGCTCATCGCAACGTGTCGACCACAAAGACAGCCCTCACATCCCATGCTTCTCCCTTTCCCTACCCCATACCATTTCCTGCTTCAGCTACCCCAGCCATTCAGGTAACCTCGGATCCTTGTGCTTTCCAATCCATCCACCTCTCACAACCGCGCCCACGTGGCGAAAGCCGTGTTATTCTCAACCCCCTTTTCTCGGCCCTCCTGCGGCCATAGCCGGCATTGCGGGTACGGCGGGCACGACCACTTTTCTCTCGCGGTCTGCGAGACGCTTCCGCTCGTTCTCCAGCTGTTGTCGAAGGAAACAATATATCAGCCCCAATCTAGGTGTCCTCTGACTGAAGAAAAAGCGTAGGAGAGCACTCACCACCTTCCGCACCCTCCCCACCATCCCCGCCTGTGCGCCACCAACGCCCTTGCAATCCTCGCCTCTGTATGGCGCACCCACCACCACCGCATCTAGCACGACAATATCCTTGCCCTCCCACCTCGCCGGCATAGTCCGACTCAGCGCATCGAAAATCTCTTGCGCCTCCTTTGAAACATTCTTGTTCCTCTTCTTCGCCTCTTGTTGCAGCTTCGTGACGGCGTTTTGGGCGCGGGTGAGGAGCGCGTTGGTGGGGAGGGGCCCGAGGGGTTGGTGTTGGTGGGTGGGTGGCGGGGCGAGGAGGGTGAAGGAGTGGATGCTGCTGAGGGGGAGGATGTGGGTGGTTGTGGAGGGCGAGGTGGGGGAGAGGGCGAGAAGGTTGGTTAGGGGGCAGGCGGTGAAGAGGGTGCCTTCGATGGTGGTGGGGGGCGTGAGGGTGGTGGTTAGGCGGATGCTGTTGGGGGGACGGGGGTTAGCTGATTGGAGTTGACAAGTAGGCGTGTTAGAGAGAGGGAGATGCATTAGAGAATATAAGAGCCAGGAGGTGTTTTGTCTATGCTGCAGGAGCTTACCGTGCGCCAATAGCCCCAATGAGCGCGGCCTCCAGTGATACCATGCCCGAAGAACCAACATTCGGTGTAGCGACTGGCGTCTTCCCACTCGCGTTGTGACGCTTGTTGTCTGCCATTTTCGCGTTGCTCGAACACTCCTCGATTCTCACTCTACGACCGACACTTATCGCCGATGCTGTTATGAACGCATTCACGGTTCGCGCTGAACGCCGATTGGGATTCAACGCCGAAAGGGAACGCCGTGAAGGCGAATAATACAAAGGAGTGACAAGAAGTAAAGAAATAAGACGAGGAGGGTTGCAGCGGTGACGGTAAACCCTCACTCCTGGCACCTCGTCGCTGTGATGAGGATTGAGGCAAGTTGAGCAGAAAGGAAAGTGAGAGGATGAGAGCTGCATGGAACGACGCTACGGCGGGCCGAACCGTGCATAAGCGCTGCGCCAATGTCAAGTCATCAGGTAGGTAGGTAGACTCAAAAGGTACATAGGTACCTATTAAAGCCATTGTGGACCGTTTGAGCAATTAAGATATTTATTATTCCAGCAGTATATGTATACCTTACCTAAATCTGTAAACGCCAGTAATATGCTACTGCTCTAGGGGTATCATGATGAACTTCATCCGCGCCCTTTCATCAAGGACCAGCTTGCCCGCCCCGCCCGTTGTTACATACGCCAGCTCAAGCCAAAAACAAACAGGTCATAGGCATTACTCGTGCTCCAGCTCTCCCTTCGTAAGTGGGGGACCCCGACGACCATCAGCGCGATCATCATTGGATGCCTCTCCAATGTCTTCCCAATTGCGTGGTTCGGCGCCCAGCATTGGTTCTGCCGCCTCGCTTTCCATTGCTTCTCTTTTTTCGACTTCCACTCTGGCTTCTTTTCTCATCTTCGTAATCTTTATATAGTTGTATCCGGCAATAGCCCCAATGGTAACTACGAGTCCGCTTATGTTAATAGGTGTGAGTTGATCATCAAAGATGATATTGGCAGCAGAAATGGTGACGACTTCTTTGAATATGCCGCAAATGCTGAGGGTGACGACAGAAGTTCTTTTTAGAAGTGCAAATTCAGAAGCCGTCATTAAGAAGGCCAGGACACCCGGGAAGAGCAGAATGCCAACCCCCTCAGCAACGCCTTTATCTGTCGTCAAGATACCCAGTCCTTTCCCTAGGGGAACGAAACCTTCAACTGGGATAGCGATAATTGCCAGGCTGAGAAACATTATCGGCGCAAGAAAGAAGATAGTGCTGAACGGGTTACTGGTCGCGGGATTCCGAAGGAGTAGGATTTGCGTCAAGGCCCAACGGAAGCCGGAGAAAAATGAGGCGGAGATGATGAGGCCAAAACCGAGAGCATTGAAATCGGTTTCACCAGCGACCATCATGATGACGCCGACGGTCATTGTTGCAATGATGAGTACCAGCTTGATAGAGGGGGTTTCGAGCCGAAAAAGGAAGGCAAAGAGCAGGATAAAGGCCAAGGCTGAGGATTTGCACATTGCTGGGCAAAGTAGCACAGTATTAGTCTTATGTCTAAATTAGGAGGAGTGCAGAGAGGTTTACTGAAAAACGTAAGAGTGATGAACTTGAGACTCATGTTCCCAAGACCAATATCTAGCCCTGTAGCAGCGCCGCAGGGACCAATACGCGTCAAATAGAAGGTTTTCGTCATAAGAGGTTTATCCGTCTGTGGTGGGTCTCTATGAATGCGGGCGTGGTTGTGAAGATTCGTTATACTGTCTGATCGAGGGCGGAAGTGTGGCAAGAAATATAGTACAAGTGAAGCCAGTAGAAATTGGACGACCATGTGCATGCAGGTTGTGAAAAGAGGAAAGTGGAAGTCGAGATTGCCTGGCGAGAACATCCATCTATTGTACTAGATATTTGTTAGCACTTCGCAAGGAAGCAGGAAGGCTTCCTCATAACCTACGACAGATATAGATACTGAAAAGAGGTACCATGATGCTATCAACAGAGCGTTGATGATTAAAGCCCGGATAACGTTCTTGTCGGCCAGTTTCTGCTCATGTTTTGCAGCCTTGATGCTCCCTGCAGGGTCATCATTCAGAGTTGCTGTCCCTGCTCTTCTGCGCTTTCTTCGCTGCTTATCGTTCTTCGCCGAGGTCGTCCCTTTATTATCGCTGATGCTATCTTCTGAAGGATAGTGTTCCAACTCAACATTCTCACTCGGTGGAAGGGATGAGAAGTCAGAGCTATGCCCATCCTCCGAGGAGTAGACGCTATGTTTGCTGCCAGTTTCATCATGGCTCCCATCTAGATCTAATTTACGTTGTCGATGAGGAATCGTCTGAGAGCCCGACATGCCACGGGCTCTTCCATTCTCACCTTCAATCAGTCCAGCTCTTCTCCGTCTATATCCCTCAGCAGAGTCGTCCATGTCAGGCGCTGAAGGATGAACATGAGCTGCAACGCTTTCTTGGCTGGACAGGGATGAGATCGATGACCCCGGTGGAGAAGGTATCGTCGGTAAGGGGAATTGATTGGCTAGGTGATCATCCCCACGCTCATCCTCGTCCTGTTGAACGCGTTCACCGGCATACATTGGATTCCAGGAAGAAGTGTCTTTGATCGATCTCCTAAAACTATCTCGCCAGACCAGAACCGAGTACAGATATTGACATCAATCTAGTATGGGTGGCCTGCCTATGGTAGAGGAGCCGAAGGGCGCCGGTTGCATGGTGAGTTCCAACGACGCTTTCAGAGAGTAAGCATCGACCATCGACCAAGTCATTTACAAGTAGTGAAAGGCTTACTAAGCTTACTAACACGTGTTTGCGAATCTTCAACTACCTAGTCAGCTTTATTGGCCAATGAAACGATTGGTCATATCACGTGCTCAATCCTAAATCCCAAGCATACCTTAATGGAAGGTAAGGTACGGAAGCACCTCAAAGTACAACAGGAACAGTAACTCATAATGAGAAAGCTCGTTCCTTTGTACATCACTTCCTGACCCATATTTAGGATGGCATACCAAGATGAGATTCTGGCCCCAAGGCACCCGCCTGTCGGACAGATGTCCGTCAAGCATGCATTCGATTCTTTGAACGACTCCCAGAGGCTATACGCTCATCATATGGCTAGGTATGCGGATCATAAACATTAATAAGCTTGCATGGGCTGAGGTCTCAATCAGAGCTGCCTGGCACGGGGCGAGAGTTATCTTGCGCCAAGTCTCTGACGAGGCCACGCCAATATTCGATTTCATTCTCGAAATCTACAGAGTTTGTGACGGACATTGGGCGAACTTGGTGTCTAAGACGTCCATCTCTCCGGAAAGCATTCAAGATTTCTTAGACTACGCAGCTACCTTCCTTGGTAATATCGGAAATTACTACGTGAGTACAGAAGGTTGGTCCTGTGGGACAAAGCATTCATGTATTCCAGGGGCGAGGAGACCAAAAGTTCATACCACGTATTTCAGACGAGGATCTTAAATCTCTTTCAATGGTGTCTACAAATGCTACGACGCTCTATAATACCATATCACAAACGATCTCTGGGCGGCGCCCGAGCAACTTAGGTTTCCCCAGCGACGTGGCTCAGAGCATGTATTATCCTGGGTTTGCACGCATGACTCACCAAGAAATTGACTTAGTTTCAAAGACTCTCGAAAAAGAAGGCATTTTCCCTGAAAACACTCGTATCTACAAAGCTGTCGAGAATGGCATCGTGAGATATGATGTCCTTCAAGCTTCTGTGGACCGAGACAACGATTGCGCCGATCGTCAGATTCCGCTTTCCGGAACTTCTGCCAAAATCCAGATTGTGCGAGGAGACCATTCAGCAGAACTGGAGCAAGTATGTGATTGCCTGAAGAAGGCCCAACAGTATGCGGCGAACTCCGTGCAAAAGCACGTCATCGCAAAGTACTTAGAGAGCTTCCAGACCGGGGACCTCGAGGCTTATAGGAAGTCACAGCAACTGTGGGTCAAAGACCTTCATCCAGCTGTGGAGAATGCATTTGGATTTGTCGAACCATATCGAGACCCCCACGGAACAAGAGCGGAATTTGAGGGCCTAGTGGCGATTGTGGATATTGATGAAACGAAGGTTTTGACTAAGATAGTCGAATCATCCGCAGAATACATCCGTCAGCTTCCGTGGGCGGAAAATGCAACAGAAAATGATGGTAAAGGCCAGTTTGAGAAAGAACTTTTTGAACCCCCAGATTTTACTAGCCTTCAAACCCTCGCGTACTGCTCTAGCATTATTTTTCCAGGCATCAATCTTCCAAACTACAATGATATCCGCCAAGAGGTAGGTTTTAAAAACGTCATGATATCAAATCAGATTACAGCGGAATATAAGGCAGATCGCAAAGACCCTGCCTTCATCGATCCCGCCGAAGCACCAGCTTTCATCGTCGCCGAGTACGATGCCTTCTACATCTGGGTAGTACTACACGAACTCCTTGGCCATGGTACATCCAAACTCCTGACACAGTATGAACCGAAGTCTTTCAATTTTGATATAACGAACCCGCCCATAAGTCCCCTCTCTGGGAAGCCAATAACAACGTGGTACAAGCCCGGAGAGAGCTGGACCGGCGTTTTTGGAGACCTAGCCACAAGTCTAGATGAATGCCGCGCCGAGTGCGTAGGTGCGTATCTCATGGATGATGAGGATTTACTTACGCTCTTTGGCTTCGACGAGGGCAAAATGAGCGCGGCAGATATCACATGGGCAGTCTACTTGGAAGTAGGCACTGCTGGTCTCCGTGCGTTGGAGAATTACATTGAAGACGACCAAAAATGGGGCCAAGCCCATAGCAGAGCGCATTTTGCCATGTTCCGAGTCTTGCTCAATGCTGGCGAATCATTCCTGACAGTTACCCACGACGTTTCTACAAACAAACTTATAGTGCATATTGATCGCTCGAAGATACTTAGCCATGGCAAGCCTGCCATTGGTAAGCTTCTCTTACGTTTGCACATTTATCGTTGTACTGCGGATGTTGGGGCGTGTAGGGAATATTTCGAGGGTTTGACAAAGGTGGAAGGTATTTTCGCAGAGTGGCGACAAATTGTCATTGCAAGTAAGAAGCCAAGGCAAATTCTGGTTCAAGCAAACACATTCTTAGGACGAGACGGAAAGGTAATCCTTAAGGAGTATGATGCCACAGTAGAAGGCATGATCCAAAGTTGGGCTGAGCGGAGAGTCTGAGCATGTGAGTGAGACCATGCAGTATTCTTCCTTGCTGAAGATAAGGACGACGATATACGACTGCAATTGGTGGGGAAGATGAGATTAGCAGACTGACGATGTTACAATTACCGACTTTGCAATTGGGTCTTTCGCTTCAGCCATAACTCTCAGCGCCCTAGATCTTTCCTAATCGCACATCGTTCTTCAATTTTGGATTTTCGTCGTCAATGGGTTTCTACGACGGGGCATGGGACTGGAATTCGAAATTTTGCTGGAAGACATGTTCGGCGTCTCCTTCTAGACTCTCGACACGAACACTACCGTATAGTCCTCTACAAAGCTTCTGCACTATTTACCAAGTAAGAGTTTCCAACGTCAAAAGGTCTTTAATTGAACTTTACAAAGAATGTCCAACTAGAGCATGTTAAAAGCGTCCTGTTGACCTCCAAGATGCATGTAATCGACATCAGCAGCAGACACCAATAACGCTGATATATAAGAAAATATACAGAGCCAAGAACTAGGAACACCTACAGAGTAATCTGCATGATGGCCAAAATCACTTGCATCAGCGACAGGAGAAGACCGAGACCGCCAATAATAATGACAGCCCAAAATGTTACCCATTGAGCCGAGTCACGCTTGTCCCGCCAGAGTTCTTTCCACCCTCTAGGCTTGGATGTAGCAAGCTGCTGCTGTAGAACTGCGATGCGACACCTTAGCATGGCGAAATCTCGAGCCAGTCGATAATTTTGTCGTTCCTTCCCCTGACCAGAGAAATCGATCGACTTTCGGCCACACATGAGGGCCAGTAACGGATCTTGGCCCTGGCGTGGGATATCTTCGAACACTTGAGCGCTTACCGTCCGTCGAAAATGTTGTCTTCCAGCTTTACTTTGGCCAAACAATAAACGATAGGATAGAAGAACTTCGCGGAGAAACTCTGTAATCTCGTTAGAGGTGACCCATTGCTGACCTTTAACTGTCTGAGATGCACAGCTGCTCAAACGATTAACGATATCCAACGAATTGGTACCGTATGGACCAAATTTACCTGTGTATAACGCCTTGGACAAGACTGTCTTTTACCAGCTTTGGTAGATTTGCGGCGCAAAATGACGGATATCGAAAAAGATATAATGTGTTTGTGGCCTTGTGGTACTCTAAGTGGACCGATAGACAGTCCGTCCATCTGATCTCAATATGCGCAATAGATTCCAATACAAAACCGTTGAATTCTCCGGGTTCGACGGTGAAGATCGAATCGAAAGCTTGTCTTTCCTCCGTGTCTTCGCTAATACAGGTATTCCGAGGAGGAATCAACAACCCAAAGCCCATAAGAAAATCATCCAACCGCCTCTTCGCTTCGGATGTATCCTGCTTGAAAGCGAGAAAGGCCTGCCCTTGGTAGCCGTCGAAGTCGTCGACAACCGAGAGTTGTTGTGGTGGGCAGGTGCCAAAAGAAGGCTGAAACAACATTGTCTGCCAGCCCAAGATTGCAAAGACAAGTCCTCGACATATGTTCAGCGATTTCTCATCCGATATCTGGTTCAGCAACTTGCTAAGGACCAATTCGTCGATGATACGATCAATGCTGGGCTCAGCTTGAGCTTCGAGAACTTCGGCTACATCAATGAACAATTTGGTGATTCGGGAACTTTCAGACCCCAAGGACTGTGGCAACAAGGTATAGACTGTCTTGGGAAGCGATGCCAGCTGCTGATTGAGCCACCATCGGTACCATTGTAGATCAACTAAGTCGCGCCCGGACTCCCCAATCGAGGGGAAAATGGACAAGACAGACGGATCGATTTCGATAGTTCGAAGATGCTTCGCTGTGGTCGATTAGTTTAGGCTAGGTACGCATGAGGTTGCCGTACTTTCGCGATGAACCCACCCCTTCAATGAGCGAGCAGCACTACCGTTACGATGGGAGGACACATCCGAGAAGGATGATTGCCTTGCCATGCCCAATGTTTTTCCTTCTTATTGATGGCACGTAAAAGGAATGAAGTTGAATTTCGGGGTCGAGGACCATCATGGAAGTTTCATACAGCGCGGCAGGGGGACGAGCCATAATTAGAAGACTCTTACAGTGTGCAACAGAAGGGTGGGTGGCTGCCATCCCAATGTTGTTTCACTGCCCTAACGTATTGATGATCGCTAGCGTACGCGGCTCGGATCGCAAAGCTACTGTAAGGTAAGTTACTCGTACCATGCCGCCTTACTCTAAGTGTGCATTTTAGAAACGAGTAAGGTAGCGGTATATGGATGGCTTAACTGTAAGGTACTGTATTTGAAATTACACCACGCCTCTCACTACATCCATAAGCACGTGGTAAGATAAGCTCCACCCCGAGCCAAGAGTTTACCTTACCATTACAGGCGCAAACTCGGTTTGAAACGCTTAGTGTCCCTTTCACTAGGGTAATGCCTCTTATCTATAATCCAAGCGCTGGGCGCAAGAACGTGCATAGAAAATATGCATCCACCTGATGTTTGGTTGGATCACAGCACTTCCCAGGGTGGGTATCTCTCCATTTACGGAGTATTGATGCACTACTCCGTTGGCCGCGTCATGTGAGGTGCCGGGGGAACGCTGAGAGAGTGACAGCCTCGTGGAAAGACACTTGTAAGTCCATTGCTTCGTGGGCAGTCTTGATCAGAGCGAGTGTATATAAGTACATATGTTCTCTCCTATGTGACGCTGTCAAGTCGTTGTCGACCATGACTAAAGAAGAACCAGAGGGGTGGGTACCGTATTTCAGTGAGGTTAGATCCTTGCTATTCTCACTTACTAATTGTGTTCCGAAGTCGTACGATTGACCATAGCCAGTTATGGGAAAAGGCTCTTGAGCAGTACCGCAAGGAGCTCAAAGATGGCGATGACTACGAGAGCGTCATTGGCGTCAATAGTATGGAGGAGCTGCTCACTCAAGCAAGAGACTTAGAACCATCAGGAGCTCGTAACAAGAATATCCTGTCCTCGTTGAGCCGATTAGAGCCAATGCTTTTGCACATCAATGACTTCTCTGCGGTTACTGCACTCTTTTTGGGAGCTAGTGCGAAAAGTGCGGCTCTTGTCTGGGGTAGTATACGAATTATATTGACCGTATTGCTATAATTCTGTATGGTTTCACCACGCTAATCAGTTCGGCAGCTGATCTTGCCTGCCGGAGGAGACATGATACGAGATATACTCAATATGCTAGAAGAATTGAGCATGTCACTGCCAAGGTTTCGATCTTATGAGAACACTCTGCCTATGAATGAAGCGCTTGAGTCTTCTCTTCTTGCGGCCTATACCGAGATGACCTGTTTCTGCGCTCGAACAATCAACTTCTTTCGAAGTAATCCTCATTGTGAGCCACCAACAGCCCGGAGCCTTTGATAGCAGACTAAAGACATAAGCTATACTACAGCGTAAGTCTTGGGCGGACTTTGACGGCGACTTCAAGCAGACAACGAAACGCCTCAAACGCCTGTCCCAACTTGTGGACAACGAGGCAGATGCAGCTCGCATGCGTGCTGATGGCGAACGGAACGCAGAAATTCTTGCTGTAATGCACGCGCTTCAAGCCAATACGCTGACTCATGACGTTCTTCAATGCTACTGTATCCCTCTCGGGATTGCGGATCGATTTTTCGGCCGGGAGGAAGCCTTGCAGCAAGTCAGAGAAGCTCTTCAACCGGGTAATGATCGGTCTGGCATTCGCTCTATGGCACTTTACGGTATGGGTGGGGTTGGAAAAACCCAGATTGCACTGCACTACGCAAATAACTCACGGGGCTCCTTTGACGCAATTTTATGGATATCCGCTGATAATTCAATCAAGATGGCTCAGAGCTTTCTGGAGGTTGCTCAACGGCTAGAACTCATAAGTGATGGCCTAGAACCACAAGACAGCGCTGCAGCAAGATCGAAAGTCAAGACATGGCTAACCCAAACAAGTAAGAGACAATTACATGAACATTCGTAGAAAACACAGCTAAGCGGCCACAGCTTGTCGATGGTTGTTGATCTTTGACAACGCTGACGACTTGAGTATTCTAAAAAATGCTTGGCCTGGCACTGGGCGAGGATCCATTCTAGTTACGTCACGCGATTTCAGTGCGTCGTTTAGCCCTGCTGCCACTGGTTTCCACGTTCAACCGTTTGAAGACACAGTAGGAGCTGCTGCGTTACTTACGCTTATCAACAGAGATGAGACGTCGTCCGAAAATCAGGTTCTGGCTAAAGATATAACGCACGCTTTGGGTGGACTACCACTTGCACTCAACCAGATTAGTGGTTTTATTATTCAACAGCGCTTGGCACTCAAGGACTTTCTTCCGTTATACGAGAAGAACGCCGCAAAAATAAACGCCCGAAAAAGCCGTCTCAGTGATTATGAACATTCATTGAGTACTGTATGGGAGCTGGCCCTCAGTCAGCTTTCAGAGAATGCAAGTATGCTTCAAAAGCTGTTAGCCTTTTTGGACCCCGATCAAATACATGAATCGGTCCTTATGGGCGAGGTCGGTGATGAGAGCTCCAGCGACTTCGCATTCCTATCGGATGAGATGGAGTAAGTATTGGGCATCTGATTCCATCCAAGTATTTAGTTAACTTCCTTCTCAGCTTTTTGGATGCTAAAGAAGATCTACTGAAAGCCGCCTTGATTGAGCGATTTGACGATGCGACGATTTCTGTTCATCGACTTGTCCAGTCCGCCATTATGAACCAGCTATCGGCCGAAGACAGAATTCGAATGACTGATTATGTGATGAGACTGCTGGTCAAAAAGTTTCCCAACACATGGGAAAGCGATGTGGGGCACCAGCATTCTGCTTGGAAAGCATGCGAGATGTGTTTGTCTCATGTCAAATTCCTAGTCAAGCAAGTCAGAAAGTGGAAACTCAAATTGAAAGACTCTCAGACTTTTGCTGATCTCGGTCTTCGTTGCTGCTGGTAACAGAACAAATTGTTGTATTGCCAGAACTGGACAGTAGCTTATCATAAACAGGTATCTCTATGAGCGCGAGAATTACAACGATGCCCTGGAGATGATACGAACTACGCTCGAGAGCTTCGAGGACAAGGAAACCTTGGCATACGCCAGCGCCGTAGATCTATCTGGTCTCCTACAGTTGGACAACGCTCATCCAAGCGCCGCTCTGGAAGAATTCGAAGTTGCTTTAAAGATACGAGAAGCTATCCTTGGCCCAGATGATGCGTTCATCGCCTCAAGCTTCAATAACATCGCCTTAGCCTACACAGAGCTCAATGACCTCTCTCAAGCCTACTGTTATCATTCGAAGGCCATTGATATCCGACTTCGGACTAACAGCGATCGTATCGGTAATTCTTACAGCAATATGTCTAGTACCCTACTCCGCATGGGTAAACCGGACGAAGCCGAAGAGATGTTGGCCCGCTGCCCTTCCCTCAAATACTTCAAGGATGAAACATTCCTCAAAACAGGCAACCCACGATTTTCTGGCGACATGATGCTTCTAAGCCGCATACGTGTGCAGCAAGGGCGTCTCGACGACGCCATCCGTCTAAGCTCCAAGGCATTAGCATTCCGCCAAAGTATGCTAGGCAATCGGCTCAAGACTTGCGACGCCCTCTACCTCGTTGCCTCTCAGCTACAGCGAAGAGGCAATATTGCGACCGCCGTGAGCCTTCTGAACGAAAGCATTTCAATAGCGGAGAACCTGCCTGAGGGAAAAGGCTACGATGCGCGATCGAAGTATAAGCTCGGAACAATATATGAAGGTCGAGGGGAGCTGAAGCAAAGTCATGCTTTGAAGACAGCAGCTAAGTCTCTTCGCCAAGAATTAGTCAGTGAGCAGGGGTCAAAGGAGGAGGATGGTGGAGATGCTTACGAGAAGCTCTGTGTTTGGATGCTGTGGTAGATGGTCAGCAAGGACTACGTGTCTCTTTCTGCTACTGCTCGAAGTCATCTGTCATTCTGCGCCTCGAACCAGACCAGATGGATGTATAATGGGAGGCTAACCCCATAGGCTTGTCGGGTAGCTTTGATTGGAACAGGAAAGCCGTAATTGAGGGGTGGCGGTGGTAGCGCTGTGTGAGAGTTAATAGATATCAAAACCTTAACAGAGAAGCGCTTTTCAGAGAGACGCCCAGAGACGCGTTCTACTAAGACACCCATCTAGACCTTCGCATCTTGGCGAGCGAACACTCACTGTCGGATGGTTCAATAATGATATTGATGCCACGGGCATTCTAAGGTATGTGTGTTTCAGCAGTAGCCCCAGATAGCATACACTATGTGCCGGATATCTACACCTCGATTAACACATCTTCATCCTCATCTTACACTGCACAAGGCTGACCAGCATCTCTGTTTTATCAATTAAATACCTGTTTCAAAATCGACGGAAAATCCAACCAGTTATTGAACGTTCGAGTCCGTCTCACCTACCAGACTTCATTATATATGAGAGCCACCTCGTTCGTCCAAATATTGGCACTACACGCAAGGACCCAGATCATCTTGGAAGTCAACGCAGAAGAGAAAGCTCTTACTTTCTTTGCATAGAAGATCAATGAAGCAAACTCTCAGGGCTCAATACCTATAAACCCAAGCAGTCTCCCGCATCAGTACGTGAAAGAGGCGGTGAAATTGTTCACCTGTTTTTCTTCGCCTGAGCATCCCTGAAACCCTCTAATATCCATAGAATAAGAACAAGTTTTCAAACCAAAAATCTTTCAGCCCCTTCCCAGGGCTGGATAAAAAAGTTGTTGAACATCAAAATTGATTCTCACCAAAAAGTACTTCAATTCATGAGCATTTGTGTCTAAAAACCCATCAAAGTTTCTCGAAAAACCCATAAGCGTCTAAAACAGATTTCGAACGGCAGTTATGAGTGTAACGCCTTGAAAGTTTAGAAACTTTTCTCTACAGGTTTGTATGTGTTTTGGTGAGGATCGCTTAATTTGATGTCCAACAACATTTTTTATGCGACCCTCGTTCATTTCATCTTCTCTTTTTCATCTCAGGGGAGATCTATCCCTTTGCCATCGATTTCATATATTATCGATAGTCCGAAAACCTCGCCTCTGCACGCACGCAGAAGCAGTATGCCGCCACGGAAAAGAGAACAGCTTTGCAAATCCGCAGCTCAATTGCCCCGAAAAAGGCAAATACAAATACAATTACGAAAAAGGCAAGCTTTACATTTCCCTGTTCTATCATGCGTTCCCCTCTGAACCAAGCTTCCCACCAGGTTCCCCATGTCAATGATCACTTCTGAAACGTCGACCCCTTTTCTCCAAATTTATTCTCTAAAATCTCTCGCTTTCCCACCCCTTTCTCGCCCCCTATCCCCCGCTGCTATCACTTCTTAATAACTACTTCAAACTTACTCACCTCTACCCCTCAGCTCCGAAAGTTTCAACGCCATAACCTGGTAGATTTATGATTTACATCGTCGCTGAACACGCAACATGCCTGATTACAAGATTCACATTCAGCCGGCGGCAGAGGCGACGATGTATAATTTTCTGGCTTTTTCCCCCTGAAGGTGGAGCGAAGTTAGCCAAGACCAATACGCCGAAGCTGAAGAACTTGAACCACAGAATACGAGATACGCTGGAGGAGGGGAGAGGCAGAGAGAGAGTGAGGAGCCTAGCTCCACGGCGAGAAAGCAGGAAGCTATTCCCAGCAAACGTGAGACCTTCAAAGCAGGGGATGCCGTAAGTCAGTACGTATCAGAACCCCCCCCTCCCAAACACCCCCCTCACGAGTCCCCCTAAGCATGCGCAAGGCTAAAAGCAAAGTCCTCGACCCCAGCCTCCATAACCGCGTAGCCAAAATCCACGTCTCCTGCAACATTTCAACCCCAAAAACGAACCAACACTCCGCCTACTTGAAAACCCTCTAACGTTATTGCCAGGTAGGGGACGCAGGAGGGTCGGGTCGAATCGGGTCGAGTCGATTATCAAAAATACCTCGTCCGTGGGTAAAGAAAGGACAAGGCAGAGCGAGGGTAGAGCAAGGGGAGGGTTTGCGGAGATGGTAAGGTGGCAGTTGCACGCGGGGGTTGAGATATGGGGTTGGAGGGTTGAAGATGTATGTGTAGATGTGGGGGGTGGGGGGGGAGGATGTAGGTAAGAGTCGTTGCTAGGTCTGGGCTGGTTCAGTTGATATGGTGCTTTTAGAGGGGTAGTGGGGCGGAGTGGTTCGGAGTGGCTTGATGGGGGATGGGGTGGTAGGGTGGTAGGGTGTAAACGGTATGATGGTGCCACGCCTACACGTTACTGTCGTAGGTGCTGGTCACCTACCTGATGTACATCATTCAGATGATGGTTTAATTTCCATTCTAATTTGGCGGGAAACATGTGTAAAATCTAAAACCTCTGTTCTTATAACTCTTATATAACTTAACAATGCATAGAGAGAATAAAAGTTTTTCACATTAGAACAGCTTTTTTTTATTCTAAACAAGAACTATCATCACATATAATCATCTTTGTGCGTTGTTAACTTACAGTACTAAAATGCGAAGATCTCTGAAATTAGTGAAATTTTGTATGTGAGTTCTTGCAAAATAGAAAAGGAAAATGAAAACAATCATCTGAGTGATGTGCATTGAACACAGGGGGTTGACCAACATCTAAGATCAGTAGATGTAGGGCGTGGCACGATTAATGCGCTGCAGCTGAATCTATCTCGTGCGCTTGGTAGCTTCGCTCATTGCGCTTTGGAAATTGTTCGTTATAATTAGATTGTTGTTTACTTAACTCTCGTGCATGAGAAGCCGAGGCGCTTCGAGTAAACCGCTCGACGTACCTTAAACTACCTTTGACGCAACACGATATTGTTTCGGACGACAAGTTTTTTGAGTATCCACCTCTTCAGCGCCGCCTCATGTATCCCATTACAGTTGCCCATTGGAGGGGAAAATTCCACATGGCCCCTGCCCGTCCCCAGAGAATGAAGCAGGGTTATACGGACTAGCAGCGTAGCCCAGGTCTAATTGGACTTTCCCCAAGGGGCACTCGGAACTCACATCCAGTCCGGTACTCGGCTGGATGATTTCTAGTTCACAAAACAGATATGTGGGCTCGGCGGAGGAGCTGGATTCCGCAAAGCCGTAGCAGTTGGGGGTGGAATAGCAGAGGCGGCAGCAGTCGCCACGATGGGTGACGGAGGTTTCGACTTGTGGGAATATGACTAAGGATTCAAAGCTGAAGGTGTTTTCTTGGTAGAGGTAGCCGTAATTGTTGGTAGCTAGACATTGGGTAGGTCCTGCGGCGGCGCTGGACGTACTCGAGGTTGAGGTTGAGGTCTAGTGGAGTAGGTGTTAGTTATACACTATGGAACTAAATTACAACAGGGTTGAGGGAAAAGATCAAGATTTACCGTCGTTGTTGCAATCAGTAGGCAAGAGCATGCAGTAGAGACAGCGGTTGGGTTTTCCGTGCAGACTGAGGTGAATGGAACAGTCGTTGTCCTGATCCACTTTTGTCAGCCTATAGTCAAAGCTTGGTACAAGACAAAGAGAACCTTACGTGTGGGTAGGTCCGAGGTAGGCGCTACAGAAAGGGCTTGCGACGGCACTATTGCCGAGTAATGCACGAAGGCAATTGTCGTGATAGCAGGGGCCCCGCTTGTATAAGTTGAGGGCATGGCCATACACAAGCTGTGAGAACGAAAGTGCAAAGATAGCAATTGAGATGGCTCTGGTGCCGAGAGTCAAGACTGTCATGTTGAAAAGAAGGGGGCCGTTGTTCAAAGGCAGATTCGCGGCGGAAACAATAGAGAGAAAGAAGAGAGCTTGTCAATAACAGCAGACTCACAATAGTATATGCTCTGGCATCCACATTCGCTAAGTAATACCCAAATGAGTTCGGCGCAGAGTGCAGATACGAAGACGGTATGGACGCCACATTCGATAGTGTCAACCAGATCTGGTGGTCAGCATTTCTGGAAGCCTCACCAGTGGGTGCACACAGTGATGGGACTATGCGGCAACTTTCGAACACAGCTAAAAAGCGACAGTTCTCCAGGAATGAAACTGAATGACTACGAATGAAACACGGGCTAGAATCAGCAAAGTGCTTCGACGATGATAAATGTAATGATAAGCTCATGAAGTCAGATTTATGGTGGTACATCTGTAGCCGAGTGTGATGTTTTTGGTGGATTGGGCCTCAGCCGCTTATACTGTAGTTCCCATGACTTTGTGCACCTACTGGCCCCTCGGGTGCCTATGTAAGGAAACTTATAAGGTTAATGCGGGTATCGTCCTATGATGTTAGAAATTTCCGATTTCATCTGTAAAGACCCGAGTATCGCTCAATTAGTCCTATACATAGCATCTACAGCCCTGTTGAGATACGAGGTCGTATGGGGGCATATTGATGTTTTGGTTGTTGCTGTTAGGACGCTGTCTACGTACGAGGTGGAAGTGAAAACTCTACTAGCGGGCCCCAGCCCTATGAGGCGGAGGTTACAAAATCCCTATTTCCAACAAACATAAAGTGGGTCACCCTACGCCGCCATCACCGGGATGCAGCTGGTAGGGGGTTGGAAAAGTTGAGCCGGGGGTTGGAAAAGATTCTTGACGTCGGGTTGAACTTTAAAAATGACATATGCCCCGCACATTCAAGACCTGACGTCGGATTGGAAAAGCCTCAGGCCCTATGCGAAGCATATGTCAAGAGCATGAAGCGAGACCACAAATAAATTCACATCTGATCATCAAAGTCTCGTCTGTGCATATGCGCAGCATCAACTGAGCACAAAGAAACATCAATGAACGACATCAACTCTGAAAATTGAGCGAATGAGAGAATGAATTGACTAAATGATTTGAAGATGAGTGTTGCACTTCGCATATGTCGCGCATATACTAAGAACAAACTCAGCTCGCTCAAGATTCATTCAATGCAAATGTTGAGAAAAGTGATGATGCAAATCATGAGCTGAACAATGAGAATGAAGAAGAAAATGCATGAGAAACATCTGATGAGAACAACGTGAGTGATAGCTTGTTGATGAGCATGTCACAAGTTGAGTTCATGATTTTGCATGTTTTGTGCATATGCTAAGCATAGAGTATGTAGAAGAATCTTCGCTCGTCTTGCTATTCATGATATATGCGTGATCTGTGATTGTGCTTTTTTCTCGATGCTTCGCTCAAGCTGTGCATATGCACTACTTCAATACTTCGCTCTTGCTGTTTATCTTCGAGCTACTTTAGCTATATAACATCAATTCTTGAGCTCATGATTGACATATGCAGAAAGCTGAGTCGAGGTTGGAATAATTTTGAACTCATGGTTAGCATATGCAGAAAGTTGAGCCGGGATCGAAACCAAAAAAAAAAAGTTCCGGCCCTGGCTCAACCTTTCCAACCCCCCACCAACTGTAACCCCAGGTAATACTCATGTAGCTTGTACGAAGCTATACACCACAATTTCCCGCCTGATGAAGCGTACAGTAGGAAGCAGTCTACGTTTTGCGCAGCAATTGGCGCTACCTTACCTTAGGAACTATGTTCCTAATTGGACGACTACTCCTGCTCCTACATACTATTGCTCCTATTACAGCTCCTATTGCTTCAACAACACGATATATTGAATTGAAATTATGCGTATACTTTGTCTTCTGCTCTACAGCTCTTATCGCAAAATACTCTCTCAGTGATTCATCTGCAATCGCTATGCTTCGTCCTTGTCTCCTAGAGTGGCAAATCCTCAACAATCAATCCCACGTCTGTTGCGTTGGCTATTGCAATAGCGCTCACCCATTGCCAATCAGTGTGCCTGAACTCGATGCAGATTCTTTCGACTTCTAGACGGCAGGCAGAGCGTAAGTGTTGGGTACAGTAGCTCGAGCCGAGATCGAATCGTATTGCGAAACTACCGCTTATTCTTTTTTGACCTTTGACGCCGACTGCTGCATCGTAGTATATAATTTTGAGCAGCTCCACTTCACCTTACTCCGTACAAAGTCCGCTATTCACTACTCACGATTACCCAATCAGGTACTCGTTCGATCTCCGCCCCCAACGCCACTGCAGCTTGGGCGGCTGCATACGACTAACATCGTCCCCAGCCCCACTTCTCAATTGTATAAATCACTTCGATCCCTCGACTTTTCGCCAATCCTACATCGAAATATCGGTACAACAAAACGTCCTAGCCTGAGCGCCGACTGCTCTTCAAAACACCCTTTCCTCAGCCTTGTCAACCTACACCCAGCATTCCAAATCTCTTAAATCAGTATTGTCAACATGGATTCCGGCCTTGGTCTTCCCCCATCTTTCGCTCGGCGCATACACAGCCCTAGAAAAATCCACCAGCAGAACTCCGCCCCACCGCCCACCTATCCCCCTCCTGTCCACCAAGACGCCGGCCCCTATGGCGCACAGAACCCCCAATTGCAGCCTTATTACCAGCAGGGCGGCTTTCCGCCGCCGGGATACCCACAGCAAGGTTATCCAACGCAGCAGAACATGTATTACCAACAACAGCCGAATGGCCCGCCACATGGTCACTATGCGAATAACAGTGGCTATAATCGTGGCGGAAGGAGAGGGGCCGAGGAAGGATTATGCGCGGCTCTGGCGGCGAGTTTGGCTTGTTGTTGCTGCCTGGATTTCGGTCTCCTCTAGGGGGAAATGGAGGAAGGGGGAAAGGGGAAGGGCGAAAGGCGTAATTGAATATGCGTGTATTTGCGTTTTCAAAGGTCAGAGATAATCAGTTTCAAAGTTGAATATACAACTAAAGTGTGATATCACGAAGTCAATACATCTCGCATTGATCTAAATCAGATGTAACCTCGCACTGTCTGACTTGCTATTAAGTTTCTCTTCGGAAGTTCGTCTCTGTCTGATACTTCTCTGATCTCTCTTACTTCATCATTATAAGCACCCTAAGCACTTTTTAAGCTATCGTTTCATCATACTTGTCATGCCGTCTAGAAAACCAAAGTCGGATCGAAGATGATCAATGTACTCGGCGTTGCACGACGATGTATCACACCTACTAGAAGAAGATGATCTACATTTCGACTTTCATGAAAATGACGACATCGAAAGTTGTATAAAAGAGTACGATACCAATATCATGAATCGATTCAGATGTCACAATCGCGAATGTGATTCTAACGGATGATCGAGCAAGAGCATCGCTATCACCATACGAATGTATTCTCCGGGAGCACAATATAATGCAAGGATATATCATCAACGCTGTCTGAGATGCAATAATCTCGGTAAACCTCGTTTAGACGATTCATATGCAGAAAGAGTGACATATCGTCTCAAAAAGTGGTGTGGAATGGAGATGAACAGGCCTTTTTACTCAGGTCAAGTGAAGACTCTCATCAGAATAATTTATGTGAGAGATGCAAGAATGATCATCGCAGTCAATTGTGATCGAGACGGCTTGACTAATGAGACAAGTCAATTGTTCACGTTTAACAAGAAATTGATATCTAACTGCTATTCAGTGATCTACACGATCTCTTTTCGGCACCCGTTCATCGTTTCTATCGGCGTGCTTGCGCTAGATCTACTAGCCCTCTTAGCCATCAGTATTCAGAAGATTTAGTCGTGAAGTAGTTGCGTTTCGCTATACTTCAGGCTGTCATGAGCGTCGCTTGATGCTCAATGATAATGTCATTTGTGTGAATCGAGACTGAATACCTGTTGCGTCAGACATTGCAGCATCGATTATTGAGAAGAGAATTGGAGTCGACGTACTTTACACACGTTTTCTTGATAGACAGGAGAGAGAGGCTGTAGTACAAACAGTAGAACCCCGTGGGATGCAATCTTGTTAGATTCTATAGAACCTGACAGTTTAGAATTCTTGACATAGTCGATATAAAGATTTGAGAAGCGTTGTTCAAGGAAGACGTCCTCATGTCATAGCAGTAGATTTCGTATATCGTCAAAGAACTCATCACGCCCTTCATCATGCGTTCTTTGCTAACATCAAAGCGAACAAGCTGAGCAGAAGATTCATCTTCGTCACTTACATCACTCTCGCTTTCTCTCTTGCGCCGGCCGTCGTACGAAGTCTTTCTTCGTATGCATCAAGCGTTAGCCGCGCTTGCTGCCTTCTCTACCTGACGTCACCTGCCCGTCATTTAGTATCCGTGATCGATAAGCAACGAGATAATCTACGAAGCCTTGTACGTGGCTATTTGAACGATCGAGTGAATTTGTTGAAAATGAATTATCAGCCCGAGGAGCGATAAGCCGGTTGCGTACTATCTATCAGTGGCAGAAATGCGGTAAACAAGAATTTGGGTTTTCGCTACTGCGTACTGGCAACATCGTATCAGAGACGGGAAAATTCAATGGCATGAGATTCATGTTTTCGAAGATGAAATACTCGTTGGCTATTGCATCGCCTTCAAACGTACAAGGAAAATTCGAAAGTCAATGCATTATATTCTCAAGCCATGTGTTTTTCTATACATCTGATGTGACATAGAATGTCTTTTTACATGTGTTTTAACACATATTCTGTTCTATAACATATGTTTTGACACATATACTGTCATACCACATGTTCAAATTGATAAAAGACTCAAGGAAACATAAGCATTGTGAACTTAATCTTACGGATTCGAACCATTTGACACGAAAACAGTCAAAACTGCCGCATATGCTGCAGACGCTGCCATGATCTCGTAGTTTGATGCTTTTGATAAGAGGGAGAGCAGGAAGCAAAAGATAGAAACAAATGAAATCACTACTAGCAGACGACTCTTCCGCGAATTCTGTCGGGACAGAACGATCAAAGAAACAACGAGTGCAGCTTCTGTAATCATCGCAATCATGAATCGAGTAACAATCTCAGCAATTCTTGTAGTGTTCTGATAAGTTCTATCCCAAGTAGCTATCGCTCTGCTGAGCGGGTCCCTTCGTCCCTGTTTCACGTCATCTGCACGGAGCTTTCAGAGATTAAAAGCATACCAAAGCCGTCGAAGAACTTTCCGAAGAACATGCTGAAGCGAATTCCTTGAACTGTGACGTAGAAGAAGGTCAACTCGTAGCATTCGAGTCTTGAACTTTTCGTAAGCATGAAGATTCTGCCTAGAACCCGATTGGTGAGTGTTGTTCGCTAGAGAGAAAGTCTTCATGCTCATAACGATGTTGAAAGCTTCAAGTGTTTCATCTAAACTGATTAGTTGACTGTCAAGGCTTCGTGAAAGATACACTCATCGTACTCCTTGATCAACCTTCGAAGACGCATAATTAAAGCTTTGTTCACTACTTTCTCTACCTTCATTCGTTTACTATCTTTCTTAGCTTGCTTCAGGCCAAGTCGATCTATTATATGTTCGCGGTCGAGTGACTGATCTAGTTGTAGATCAGCTTGATACAGACCATGATCAATTTTATCGATCTCTGCTTTCAGAAATCGAAGGTTAAGCAGGTGAGTGGTTCGATATTTTCGAAATTCAAACAAGGTCAAATGATTATTTGATGTGATTTCGCGCCAAACTTTGCTAAAGAGTTCGACATAGCAACTATTCGATGTTGGAAACAGGGAACAGTACTGTTACCCCTGTGGTTAGGAATCTCCGCATTGATCCGGCGGAGCAATCTCCGCATTAATCCGGCGCTAGTGAATGGGTATTTACCCTTCGCCCACTTCTTTCCTTCATCCTTTATCCCGTATGTTCAACCTACTAGATAGTTCAATATATATCTACATGCCTATCTGCCCTCTTGTCCTCGTATACCAAGATTCGAATCAATGTTCACATGCTCTTTGCTCTCGTCTAGCTGGCTGTTCGCACAACTATCGATGCTATGAATAGAGTCACTACTCTTCTGTTCTTGTGTCATTGAGCCTTCTGTGAGTCGTTTATTTATGTTCATTCATTATCACATTCATCTAGCTTGAAGAGACAGGCACTGGGACCAGTTTTAAAACGAATGCGACTTCAGAGCTCTGATAAGTGAGGCGACGGTAGGCAGATCTACAGCCTTCAAAGATATCTACCTGCAGCTCTGCTATCGTACCTCGCTCGCACATTCGCAGATATGCGACGATCGTACACGGCTGTAAAAAGGCAGACACACCTTCCGGAAAGAGGGTGGGAATGCATCCGATCGTATGAAGTGCTCATCACTATCTCAGAAGCCTACTAGGCTCTCTAGTTGAACGGCTTGCCTCATTGTGTTCTCGAACATTGCCTCAGCCGTGACTTATAATGCTACTATGACGTCGATGAAAAGCACTCGGAAATTCTTCATGCCCCCGTTGAACTAATCGAGAACATTTATAACAAATGAATGATGTTTCTTGGGCACTCAGGAATTGAAGAAAGCGAAATTATTCTAGAAAGGCTACAGTTGATCAGCCACTTGAATTAGCTGCATTGCGCGCACTATCTGAACCACAAAGTATGAGCATCTTGCAAGAGACCAATGAGGGAGAGTTCAAACAGCCTCCTTGAAAGTGGCGGTGGGAAAGATGCCGGCGAGGCTGAATGAGACGAAAAGCTCAATCCCTTCCGAAGCAGCCTTTTCAACATACACTCAGCTGATAGTCTTGCTGTCAAGCTACTCTCTTCACTCTGTGTTCTTCATGACCTTGTTCAATTGACTACTGTTCATGCTAAGTGACATTGGTTGCATCTTTTCGTCATGACTTCTAAAGCGCTGACTCATCGAGACTATTTGATGAGATGAGTCTGCGCATTGACAAAGAAGCTGACGGCGATCACAGTCATGCTGAATGAACGGCACTCAGATCTTTCAAAACAATCGAGTGATCAAAATGTCTACACTCTCGAATCTATTGATGATCACAATATTGCAATAGCATGCCTTTCTATGAGTGATATCGGCAATAATTCTGCAGCGACTGTTGCTACTCGCATGATTAACACCTTTTCATCTATTCGATTTTGGCTGATGATTGGCATCGACGGTGAAGTGCCTTCAAAAGTCAGACTAGGCGATGTCGTGATCAGCACTTCAGTATATGAGTATTCTGAGGTTGTACAGTGAGACATTGGTATAGCACAAGACGAAAGCTTCAGGCGCATTGAAGCATTGAACAAGCCATCAGAAGTGCTTCGGTCAGCTATGAGAAAGTTGAAGACGCATCGCGAAATTCATGGCCTAGATACAGGCATACTTCATATTCTAGAAGAACTTCGATTAAATAATCAGTCATTCGCCTTCAAGTATCTGCGATTTGAACACTTGAAAGACAATCTGTTTCGATCAGACTTCAACCACGTCGACCAAAGCAAGTAAGCAGTTGACGATGATGAGAAGAAGCAGAAGGAGGAAGAAGAAGAAGACGAAGAAGAAAACATTGCCTCAAGCTGTCGATATTGCGATCAAGCCATGGTAGTAAGGAGAAAGTCTCGAGGAACGAAGATAAAGACACACTATGATGTGATTGTCTCTGGGAACTCAGTGATTAAAAATGTCAAAGAACGAGACGAAATAAATCAACAACGAGTCGAAAGGCATGCTCTTTGCTTCGAAATGAAGGCAGCTGACATAATCAATAGTCATCTCTGTCTGATCATTCGAGAGATCTGTGGTAAAACTTCTTCAATTCTTTTGATGACTCTTACGCTGATCAGGCTGAGTAAATTATGCAAACACGCATAAGAATTACAACTGGCAGAGATATGCTGCTGTTGTAGCTGCTGCTTTTGCTAAGGAACTTCTGAGGTTCGTTGCGTTCAATCAGATCAATGTCATGCCATCAGCAGCTGAAGTCTTGAACGAACTGAAGAATAATTAGTTGAGTTTCTCAAGATGAGCTGAAGGGAAACGCGTTGCTAATATTAGTTAGTGAAGCACACAACGTAAGCCTGTCTTTGCAATACTATGCATTTGCTTAAAATTTTAGAAAGCTTAATCTGAGAGTCACTCACAAGATCGATATAAACTTTGTTCTATCAAAATTACCTTTCGTCAATGAGACTGCCTTCAACTCTTTCTTCGATCAGTTAGAACCTATGTGTCATTCAGAAACGAGAATTGCTTTACTCAGTGAAATTAATGACTGAGCTCTGAACTCTCAAAGCAAATGCATATTTTGATTGAACGGTATGATTGATACTGACAAATCTACGATTAGTCAAACAATCGCTCGCGACTTTACTCATCGTCGCCAGTTAGGCGTCAGCTTCTTCTTCAAAAGAGGTGAAGAAGATCGTGACAACGCCTTCAAGTTTTTTACCACTATTGCCACTCAATTGATGCAAAGTCTCTCAGATCTAAGACTATATCTTAAGAATGTCTTGAAGATGAACTTTGTCATATTCACCAAAATCATGAAAGAGCAATTTGAAAAGCTCATTTTTGAGCTCTTGTTCAAATTGACACACTCACTAAAAATACTTATAGTTATTGACATACTGAACGAATGCGAAAATGAAGGTCACGTAACCATAATTCTTCATCTTCTTGCGCGAATTCAGTTTATCGAATCAGTCAAGCTGCGACTTCTTGTAACGAGTCGATCGAACTTGCCCGTTCGCCTCAACTTCAAACAGATACCTGAGTCGCATCGCGATTTCATACTTCACGAGATTTCTCGATCTGTCATTGAGCACGACATTGATGCTTTTCTGAGAGATGAGCTTTCAAAAATTCGAGACAAATACAATTACTTGCCCTCGTTCGACATAGATATATCATTGGACTGGCCAAGCGAACGAAACATGCAGGCTTTGATCAAGATGACCGTTTCTCTTTTCATCTTCGTCGCTACCATGTGCCGTTTCATTGAGAGATTCTGAGACTGAAATTCGGTAGGAAACTTACTTAAGATTCTGCGTTACCAATTCGTCGGCAGCCTGACGCAACTAGAAAAAACATACCTATCAGTCCTTACTCAAATACTCAAAGATGACATTACGAAATCGGAAAGAGAGAATCGAATTCAGCATTTTCGAAATATCGTTGATTCTATAGTCATTCTTTTTGAACCCTTGTCGACAACTTTCCTAGCTATCATTCTTAGGAAATCAAAAACACTTGTGAACAACAGACTTCATAGATTGCATTCTGTCCTCAGAATTCCCGCTGACCTCAAGTCTTCTGTGAGACTGTTTCACTTATCTTTTCGCGATTTCCTCGTTGACTCTGATAACAAGCAGAGTCAATTCTGAATAGATGAGAAAGAAACACACAAGAAAATTGTTACGAGCGTATCAAGGTCGATAAGGCTGAACAAGGCTGAAGCCCTAATCAATTCGCAGTGCACGCTAGCGAGTACTCTGCGTAATGATTAGAGCTAGCCAACGATCTAGTCGAGATCTGGCCTAGATCTGGCTCAGGTTTGACTCAGATATGGCTCAACATTCTTTTTCTTCTTCAACACTCTTTTCTTTCACCAACATCTTGTTCATCTACATCATCTTCTTTTCATGTCACAAACACATTTCTTTCGAGCCTAGCACAGTCTCTGAACATTACATAAATAGAAGCTCTTGTATCAATCTTCTTCTGTATTCTTAATATTCAGTTATAGCTATCTTTAAAGATCAAGCACTATCAATTCTGATCTTCATTGATTGTATCATCTAGACATGATTCTGACATTATATTAAGAATTCGTTAATCACATGATACTGATCTCATTATTCATTCAATCAACTTGTACAGACGAATTGAGTCTAAAGAAATTTGTTTACCTGATGATTTGATCTCAAAAGACAAGAACAACATCAGAAGATTCATAGAATCAACAAAAACATATGATCATTGAATTGCTAGAGAATCTATCACTCATTCAGTATGCATTCATTCAAAATCGATTAATAGAATCTATGATAAAGAATCTTCGTGAATTGCTAGAGAATCAAATCGATCAAGAGAATTACAATAAAGAATCTTCGTGAATTGCTTCAAGATCAATCATTCTCACAAACATCTTCTTTGTTGAACAAACATTCGTCTTTCTTCATAAAATCACTGAGCTTCATTCTTCATTCAGTTCAAATCAATTCTCATCTTCTTCACTATGACATTTAAGAACACATCTGATAAAGATAAAGCTTTCGTTGATTTCTTGCAACAAACATGTTCACAAGCTTTCTTTTCTATCGTTGATTCACAACACGCTTCTTCATTCATTGCTTTCGACGAATCAAATGCTGAAATCATCATACTTGATGATATGAAAGTATGAAAGAAATGTATCTATGTTCTTAATAAAGAAACAGATCATCTTGTTGAGATGAAACAACGAGACAAGAGCGAAATTCAACAGTTGAAAGCAAAACTACAAGCTTTCATTGCTTTCACAGTCAATGTAATCATCACTGCTTTCTCGATTGTCATCTACTTCGAACGATCTAGATATCACAAAATACTCGATTCTTCGATGTTCACTGATGAAAAGAACTCTACTTGAGAGAACTGATCTCTTGACATACGAGAGAAGCTAGCAATTAACATCAACATCTTCTCAAATGAACTCTACAAGCTGAGCTACATAAACTCTCGACTAGCAGATGACGTTGTTGAAATCACTCAAGTCAGACGTAATTTCAACTGTGACAATCTTTATCTGACTGTCAATGAACTTCTAGAGAAACTAGCTCAATTATTTCATGATTCTGATAAGAAAGATAACTATTGTAGAAAATATATTAATCTGATTCAAGAATCAAAGAAATTCAACGATTTCTTTAATCAGTTTCAATGACTATACATTTATCTAAAGTATCAGAAGAACGTACTAGTCATTAATTTAAAGAATAAAATAAACTCTCGTCTTTGAACTTTTTGAACAGCTCAGATGAAGTCACTCATCAAGCTATCAGATATTTGAAACTATCTGATTTGCTTAAACAATGAACATAGAGCAGTTCAAGAGATCAAGAACAAACTACTCAAACATGATGATTCAAAGATCATCATTTCTAGAGCAACTATTGCTGTTCAGTCTTCGACTTTGAAGTCTGACTGATTAAAGTGTTACGAGCGTATCAAGGCTGATTAGAACTAAGTCAACGATCTAGCCGAGATCTGGCCTAGATCTGACTCAGGTTTGGCTCAGGTATGACTCAACACCCTTTTTCTTTCTCAACATTCTTTTCCTTTCTCAACACCTTGTTCACCTACATCATCTTCTTTCCGTGTTACAAACACATTCCTTTCGAACCTAGCGCAGTCTCTGAACATTACATAAATAGAAGCTCTTGTATCAATCTTCTTCTGTATTCTTAATATTCAGTTATAGCTACCTCTAAAGATCAAGCACTATCAACTCTGACCTTCATTGATTGTATCATCTAGACACGGTCCTGACATTATATTAAGAATTCGTTAATCACACGATACTGATCTCATTACTCATTCAACATACTCGTACAGACAGAACGAGTCTAAAGAAATTCGTTTACCTGATGATCGACGCAATCGAAAGACTGAACAACACTAGAGGGTTGAATAGAATCAACGGCGAGGCTGTTTGAATTGCTAGACTACTTATCGCTCATTAAGTACGCAAAGTTCACTCGATTACGAGGATCACGATAAAGAACCTTCGTGAATTGCTCAAGAATCAAACCAATCAACAAACAAACCTCATCTTCTTTGTTGAAGATTAAACATCACTCTATACGCCTTTCTTCTTCAACCGCCGAGCACCGTCATTCGTTCGGCCCCCTTTCAAACAAACCTCACCATGCCTAGCCGTTCGCCTACTGAAGAGCGTTTTGAAGGATTCCGAACTCGATTCTCTCAAACCTCTGATACTAGTTCATCGAAACCATCAAGTGCTGCATCATTCCTTCATGAAGATGACGAATCATTCGCTGAAACGGTAATACCTTCCGTGTCCTACGAAACCTGGAAAGCTCGAAGCCTAGCTCTTGATAAAGAAACAGATCGACTCTACGAGTTAGATAAACAACAAGAAGACGAAATCAAAAAGTTGAAGGCAAGACTTCAAACTAAAGAAAACACTCCTTCTCATTTCACCTACTCTGAGCGTTCTAGGTCTCAAAAAATACCGGATCCTTCGCTGTTTACTGATGAAAAGAACTCTACTTGGAAGAACTGGTACGGAAAAATTCAGGATAAACTAGAGATCAACGTCGATCTCTTTCCTAATGAACGAGCCAAATTGGGCTATGTACATTCTAGATTATCCGATGACGCAGCAGAGATCACTCAGGTTAGACGCGAACGTGATTGTGCCAATCTCTATAGAATCGTCAAAGATCTTTTGAAAGAGCTAGCTCAGTTGTTCGATGATTCGGATAAGGAAGTCAACTTCCGTAGAGAATACTACAACTTGGTTCAAGAATCAAAGAAATTCAGCGAGTTCTATACTCAGTTTTAACGGCTATCTTCCTATCTAGGCTATCACGAAAAGCAACTGATCGTCGATCTGAAAGATAAAATCAATCCCCGTCTTCGATCCGTTTGAGTAGGTCAATTAGTTCAACCTGGTTCTCTCAAAGAGATTCGTTCCTACCTGATTCATTTGAATAATGATCAGCGAGCCATTCGAGAAATCAAGGACAAAGCCAACCTCATCAAACGCATCGATGACCTGTCAAAGATCATCTTTCATAGAGCTGTTGTTACTCAGCCAGTCGATCATTCAAAACCTGACCATCTAAAGTCGCGCGACGCGATTTTAACTAGCGTCAAGAAAGCAGACGTTCTAGCCGAAACCTGTTTCATATGTCATAAATCAGGTCATAGCTCTAGAGAGTGCTTCGACCGGCCTACTAGAATCAATGCAGTGAACGATGAATATGATCGCTTCGATTTCGATTCGAATTTCGATTCAAAAAACTAGTCACCTCTTCAAAAGTCATCAAAGAGATAGAGATTATATCTTTGTGCAAACTAGACGAAATTCTATCGAAAGAGAATTACTTTGAAAAGTCGTTTCTAATTGACGCTCACCTCACCTCTCAGAAACGATCTTTCAGTCTTCGTTTCCTAATAGACAGTGATTCAGTCGTCTACACGATCATACATTCTAACCTAGTCGATAAAGTATGCGAGAAACTGAGAATTCAACCTATATTACTGGCAAAAAAGAAGCTAATAAGAGATTATGATGAGAAGATATTTAAGAAGATCATCACTCATAAAATTCTACTCAACCTCATCATCGAAAGTCATAAAGAATTGATCGTATCAATGTTGATAGCTGATATCGATCATCATGAAGTCATATTGAGTAAGCTCTGAATGAACAAAAACGAAATATTACTGAATATGCAGAACGACGTCATTGTTTTTTCGAATCAATTGAATACTTCTATTTCGATTTTTCCGATTTCTCTCAATTCAAAGCACTCAAGTTGATCGCGATCAACTTCGTTCTCTTCAATCACTCAGACTAAGATCTTTACGATGCTCAAACGACTCGTTTCAACCACTGCTCAGAAAGAGTCATTCTCGATTCAAAGCATAGACGTCGCTTCGTTCAAAACACTGTTGAATCATTCAAAGAAGAATAAGATCGAAGTTTTTGCTCTATTCATGACGAACATCAATAGGGAAATCGCGTACAATACTCAGTGCGATTTGAACGCTCTAAACGTCTCTTCAATCGATGAAACGGCTCAGAATTTGAAAGATATTAAAGCGAAGCTGTCATCGAAATATCATGAGTTTCTAGATGTTTTTGATCGAGCTCAATCGAATAAACTACCCTCTCATCGCCTCTACGACCATAAAATCGAGCTCACCAGTGATTTCACGCTCTCTCGCTGTCAAGTCTATCGAATGTCATCTGCCAAACTTCTGAAAGTAAAGAAGTATCTGAACGAGAATCTGTCAAAGAAATTCATCACTTCTAGCCAAACCTTCTATTTCTCTTCTGTTCTATTCGTTCTCAAAGTCAATGAAGATCTTCGATTCTGCGTAAACTATCGAAAGCTAAATGCTATTTTCAAAAGAAATAGGTATTCTCTATCGCTGATAGATGAGATCATTGATAAGATAGTGAGTTGCAAGCATCTGACTAGATTGAACATCATATCAGCGTTCAACAAACTTTGAATGCATCTCGATAGCGAGAATTACATCATCTTTATCACTGCTTTAGAAGCATATAAATACAAGATGCTATCATTCGAACTGACTAATGAATCGATCTTCTTTCAGCAATATATGAATGACGTTCT